>OGQO01000739.1_pt1 | contig 33634 bp, 32 predicted proteins | sample 1553241 | NCBI WGS metagenome assembly OGQO01 (sample SAMEA2579933, study PRJEB22360) | human gut metagenome | biome: human gut; feature: human-associated habitat; material: faeces | place: Denmark | collected 2008/2010
GTTTTATGAACCCTTATATAAGTGCGCCCAAAAATCTACTTTATTTTTCACTCTTATCTACTTTAACAAACTTGTTAATGAACACAGTAACCACCAGACACATTACAAGTAATACAACACCAATGGCTGAGCCATAACCAAGCTTATTGTACTTAAATGCCTGATCATACAGATGCGTTGCCAGCACATGTGCCCTGTTGCCAAGGAAGCCTTCCGGAATCATGTTATAAACAAGATCAAAGAACTTTAAAGATCCGATTGCATTTAAGGACATTGCCGTCGCAACCATCGGCCGGATGAGCGGCAATGTAATTCTGGTAAAGGCCTGTGTCTTGGTTGCTCCATCAATATAGGCAGCTTCATAAATATCGTTACTGATACCGGAAATCTGCGCCATATAAAGCATCATGGACTGGCCAACATACTGCCATAAGGCTACCACTGAAATTACAATAATCGGAAGAATAATGTATCCATCTGTATTAAAAAGCCACTGAGGCCCCTCCGTACAATCCTTAATCAAACCAAGGGAAGCCATAATCTGATTGATACCAAGCTTTGGTGTAAATACAAACATCCACATCAGACCAAGTGCCGCAGATGAAAGAACACACGGCAGGTAATAAATATTTTTAAACAGATTCCGTCCCTTTTTGATATTGGTTAGTAATGCCGCAAGAACCAGACCCAGAATCAGCTGTGACACACAGGAGAAAATCATAAAGAAAATGGAGTTCCGAAGTGCGTACCGCATCGTTTTATCCTTGGTAAACAACAGAATATAATTTTTTAATCCGGTAAATTTAATCGGATAATTTACTTTGTAGTCACAGAAAGAAAAATAAACCGCCCGGCAGATTGGATAAAACAGCACTGCCGTAAAAAGAATAAATGCCGGTGCAATAAATAAAATAATTGCCTTCTTGTTTCGTAGTAATTTGTCCATAACCCCATTCCTTTCTTTATGTACTAATCATATCCACCGGATATGAATTGCCAACCTTATGCATATCCCCTACGCTTCCCCATTGCTGACCTTTCTATAAAGGACTTTATAAATCATTTTCACACAACGAATCACATTTCCTTCCAAAAGTTCCCTATAGAAAGGTCAGCACCCTCTTGGGGTGCTGGCCAAAAGTAATTTCATCTAAAACTTACCAGACATTCATCTCGTAATAATCCTGAATAGGCTGTAAAGCAGTTTCAGGATCTTCACCCTTGAAAATTTCTACAAAGCAGTTATCAAATGTAGAACCGGCTTCAGTATCTGCAAGAGATTCATTGTAGAATCCGAATGTTGCAGAAGCATTCTTAAATACATCCATAACATAGGCGAGTTCCGGAGGAGCAACCTTTTCATCATACTGAACGGAAGTTACCGGGATCTTGCCGCCAACTTCTGCTGTATACTTCTGTGCGGTATCATCGGTAAAATATTTCATAAGAGCAATTGATGCTTCCGGATACTTTGTGGATGCACTCATGCAAAGAGAGTCAGACTTTGCAATTATTCTGTTTGCGTCCGGATTACCACCGGTGACTGCCGGGAATGCAAATACACCAACCTTATCTGCAAAGCCTTCTGCGCAGGAACCATTAATCTGTCCGATTGCCCAGGAACCCTGAATCAGAATTGCAGCTTCACCATTGTAGAATGCTGCAGTAGCAATATCATTGTCATCACCTGCTGCCGTCTTCTGGAAGTACTGGGAAAGTTCCTGAATCTGCTTACCTGCATTGATCACCTTTTCATCCTTCCAGTCGGTCTTATGATCTGCAATATCGCTCAGAACCAGACCATTTCTGTCACAAAGATAACCGGCTACCATGGATAAGCACCATGCTGTACCTGCGGAAATGGTAATTGGTGTATAGCCTGCATCCTGCAGTTTCTGACAGCTGGTCAGCAATTCGTCAAATGTCTTGGGCACCTCTGCGCCAGCCTTCTCAAACATCTCTGTGTTATAGAATACACAGGCAGCTGCAATATTAAGCGGAATAGCATAAATACCATCTGAATATGTACCACCTGCAAATACAGCATCTGATGTAAACGTATCTTTCCATCCGTCTGCCAGATAATCATCCAGCTTTGCAGCAACGCCTGTCAAAGCATAATCATTTAAGTTGGCTCCCGGAGAAGCGATAAATACATCCGGTGTCTCGCCGGCTGCCACAAGAGCATTCAGCTTCGTATAGTATTCTTCCAGATTGGTTGTGATCGGAGTTACATGATATTTTCCTTCATAATCCTTGTTAAATCTGTCAATGGTTTCTTTATAACCAATTGAGATCAGATCCTCTGTTGCATTCAAATCATCCCAGAACATCCAGGTGATTTCCTGGACCTCACCGGAATCTGCAGAGGCAGAATCTGTTGAAGCAGAATCTGTTGAAGCAGAACTGCTTGTGGAGCCTGCGGAAGTATCTGCAGTAGAGCTTCCACATCCTGCAAGACAGGACAGAACCATCGCTGCTGATAAAACCGTCGCTAATACGCGTTTCAATTTCATAACTATTTCCTCCTTTATATGTTTCCCCCTCATTTACGGAACGGGTAATGTTGATAAACAAACTATAACAAACCCATATCCTGACAGCATTATAATAATTGCTTAATGATTATTAATTCTTGCTTTTTTATTGACCTTTAATTTGTATGGTTTTATGATATTATCTGTAAGAATCCGTTTGAATTGTATGTTATTTGCATATTTTTCAAATATTTTACACATCTTTTATATGCAATTTGTCTTTTGACTAAATTAATTAATTTTTTAGCTGATTTTTAACACGTGAGCAGAATAGCAATTACTAGCATTTCTACACTTCAATTTTGTGCTCTGATACTGATACCATTTTTCATTTGCCAGAACATACAGAGGGGAATGTATGGGAAAGGAAATCTTATGATTGAAACTTTAGAGGGGATTCGGGAAATAGCAAATTTCAAAGAGGGAATGCATCTTTGTCTGTATGACAATGATAACGTGGAAGATTATCCACCTCACTGGCATGCCCCCATTGAAATTATTATGCCAATTGAAAATACCTATCGGGCAGTCTGCGATAATGTAGAATATATGATTTATCCCGATCAGATTCTTCTGATTAATTCCGGTGTTATCCATTCCCTGTTTGCGCCTCCCTCCGGGCGGCGCCTGATCTTCCAGGCCGATTATACTCTTCTTCACCAGACCCGCGATATCTCCAATGTGTTAGCTACTCTTCCTTCCACCATGCTGATTACTCCCGAAAGCAACGAAACTGCCCATCAGCAAATCCGGATGCTTCTGCTGCAGATCCGTGATGAATATGCAATGGGCAATTCCATGTTCGAAGCCGCAATCCACGCAAAACTCATCGAAATTTTCGTATGGCTCGGACGGGAGCAGTCTCCCTGGCTTCCAAGCTCCGGTACAGGCAATAATACTTACAAGAAATATATGGAAAAATTTTTGGGAATATGTGATTATATCAGCGAACACTGTACAGAAAACATCACTCTTGAAGAGACTGCAAAAAGAGCCGGCTTCAGTAAATACCACTTCAGCCGGCTCTTTAAATACTTTACCAATGTTTCTTTTTATAAATACGTAAACAAGAAGCGCATCAGTTATGCGGAAAATCTGTTGATCAATCCGGAGCTGACGGTTACGGAGGTTTCTTCCTTATCCGGCTTTGACAGCCTTTCTTCCTTCATCCGGATGTTCAAAATCATCAAAGGCTGTACTCCGACTGACTTCCGCAATATGCATAAGCTGTAATGCTCCTTACTCCTGCCGTCAATTACTTACTGAGAGGACTTTTACGATAAATAATGTCATCACGGGAAGGACCGTTCGATACCATCGTGATCGGATAACCGATCTGCTCCTCTACGAACTCGATATATTTACGACAGTTCTCCGGAAGCTCCTCATAATTCCTGATACCGCGGATATCACACTTCCATCCGGGTAAGGTCTTTAATACCGGCTTTGCCTTCTCAAGCTTCCAGGTTACCGGGAAGTCAGTCGTAACCTCACCGTCAATATCATATCCGACGCAAACCGGGATCTCATCGAGATATCCCAGAACATCCAGTACGGTAAATGCCACATCCGTTGTTCCCTGCAGACGGCAGCCATACTTACTTGCCACACAGTCAAACCAGCCCATACGTCTCGGGCGTCCTGTAGTTGCTCCGAATTCACCGCCATCACCACCGCGTCTTCTTAATTCATCTGCTTCCTCTCCGAAGATTTCGGATACAAAGGCACCTGCACCAACTGCAGAAGAATAAGCCTTGCATACGGTAATGATCTGCCTGATTTCATAAGGCGGGATCCCTGCTCCGATTGCACCGTAAGCGGCAAGTGTCGAGGAAGAGGTTACCATCGGATAAATTCCGTGATCCGGATCCTTCAGGGTTCCAAGCTGTCCCTCTAATAAAATGGTCTTTCCTTCCTTAATTGCACGATCCAGATAAGAAGATACATCGCATACATAAGGTGCGATCATATCACGATATTCGTGCAGGGTCTTTAACAATTCTTCCGGGTCAATCGCCGGCTTATGATAGAGATATTCCAGAATGACATTCTTCTGTTCACAGACTCTCTGTACTTTTTCTTTTAAGGTGTCTTCATCGAACAGTTCACTTACCTGGAAACCGATCTTTGCATATTTATCCGAATAAAAAGGTGCGATACCGGACTTGGTCGATCCGAAGGACTTGCCTCCCAGACGCTCCTCTTCATACTGGTCAAAAAGAACATGATATGGCATTACGATCTGGGCACGCTCTGATACCAGAATCTTCGGTGCCGGTACTCCCTTGTCGGTAATTGACTTGATTTCATTGAATAATACCGGGATATTCAGTGCCACACCATTTCCGATGATGCTGGTTGTATGATTGTAAAATACACCGGACGGCAAGGTATGCAATGCGAACTTACCATAATTATTTACGATGGTATGTCCTGCATTGGCACCACCCTGAAAACGGATAATGATATCCGCCTGCTGTGCCAGCATATCTGTGATCTTTCCCTTTCCTTCATCTCCCCAGTTCGCTCCTACAACTGCTTTAACCATGTCCCTGCTTCCTCCTTGCATGTTGCTGCATACTATTTACAGAATTTCAGACTGTCCTGCACTGCTTTACAGCCTGTATTGTGATATCTGTTCTGCACTCTTTCTCTTGCACAGAACCACACATTTTTTAGTATAACACTGATAATAGCATAAATAAAATTAATATTGCTTATATTATTCATAAGTGTTGATTATATTATATCTTATATGTTATGATCTACCTGATTCATAAAAAGCTCCATTCAAAGAGAGCAGATTTTAACAATGATAAAACCAGACATATATCCCAACATAGTAACAGAAATATCCGTTACAGTTCACACAGAAAGGCTCCCTTATGAACAACCTTGAATTATACAAAACCTTTTATTATGTTGCCAAAGCCGGAAGCATTACCGCAGCCGCACAGCAGCTTTCCCTCACACAGCCGGCCGTCAGCCAGTCCATGAAACAGCTGGAAGCCCAATTAAATGTTTCCCTCTTCCAACGGACTGCCAAGGGCATCCGTCTCACCAAAGAGGGAGAAATCCTGTTTCCCTATGCCGAAAGCTGTTGTGAAAGCATCCGTCAGGGTGAGCAGAAGCTGAAGGAACTGATGAATCTTGATCTGGGCGAAATCCGGATTGGTGCCAGCGATATGACCCTGAAATACTATCTGCTGCCCTTCCTGGAACAGTTCCACCGCCGGTATCCGAAAATCAAGGTCATCGTTTCCAATTCCCCGACTCCGGAAACACTGACGGCCCTTTCCGAAAACCGGATTGACCTGGGCGTTGTGAGTTCACCGCTCCCTGCCCTGAATGACTTCGTTGCACACAAGGTACGGGAGGTTCAGGATATTTTCGTTGCTGCAGGTCGCTTCTGGGAATTAAAAAACAAGCAGCTGTCCTATGAAATGTTAGAACAACTGCCTGTCATCTGTCTGGAAAAGAATACCAGTACACGCCAATATATGGATACCTTTTTAGCACAGAATCAGGTTTTCCTTGCACCTGAATTTGAACTGGCAACCAGTGATATGATCGTCCAGTTTGCGCTCCGGAATCTGGGGATCGGCTGTGTCATGAAGGATTTCGCACTGGAAGCCTTAGAAAGCGGTGAGCTGTTTGAGCTGTGCTTTACTCCAGTAATGCCGCCCCGGAGCTTCTATCTGATCCACCGTGAAACCAGGTCACTGGCTCCTGCCGCACAGAAATTTATTACCCTGTTTGAGTAAGCCATGTTCTTCCCCGTAAGCTGCGCATCCCTGCGGAGCTTTTTGCTTTATAAGGCTTTCCTATAAAGCAAAGAAATGTACACCGGCAGCGCGCAGTACCTCTTCCGCCTTTTTCGGGTCGGACGGCTTAATAACAATCGCTGCCTCATCGGTCTTCGTACAAAGCGCATACATATATTCCACATTTAAGCTCTCTTTACACAGAACATGCAGGATTTCCTGCAATGCGCCCACCTTGTGGGGAAGTGTCACGGCAACGACATCATTCAGGGTTGCCGAAAATCCATTTTCCTTTAATGCCTCGCGTCCCTTTTGCGGATCGCTTACGATCAGGCGCAGCATGCCATAATCACTGGTATCTGCAAGGCTTAAAGAAATAATATTAATGTTCTCTTCTTTCAGTAAATTCAGGACATCCTCAAGACGTCCTTCTCTATTTTCAATAAAAACAGAAAGCTGTTTCATTCAGGCACCTTCTTTCTATACCAGTTTACGGTTATCAATAACATGAACGGCCTTACCCATGCTTCGTTCGATGGTCTTTGGTTCTACCAGTTTTACCTTTACCGCAAGACCAATTGCCTGCTGGATGGTATGCGCAATCTTCTTGCTTAAGTTTTCAAGCTCCCTGATCTGATCAGAGAAGAATGCCTCCTCCACCTCTACCTGTACTTCGAGTGTATCAAGATTATTCACACGATCGACAATCATCAGGTAATGAGGAGTTGTTCCATTCATTTCAAGCAATGCAGCTTCGATCTGAGACGGGAATACATTCACTCCGCGGATAATGAGCATATCATCGGAACGCCCTACAAAGCGGCTGATTCTGGCGGTTGTTCTGCCACACTCACATCTGTCATAGGTAATGCTTGTCAGATCCTTTGTACGATAACGGATAAGTGGCAGCCCCTCCTTCGTCAGCGTGGTAAATACCAGTTCACCGGTTTCTCCTGCTGCTACCGGCTCTAATGTTTCTGCACTGATAATTTCCGGGAAGAAATGATCCTCCTGGATATGTAAGCCCTTGTGATATTCACAGTCACAGGCAACACCCGGTCCCATGATCTCAGACAGCCCATAAATATCATGTGCATGGATGTGAAGCTTCTCTTCTATCTGATGACGCATCTGCTCTGTCCACGGTTCCGCACCGCAGATCGCGGTCTTTAACTTAATCTTATCGATATCCCCGTCATGCTCTAAGGTCTCTGCAATATGAAGCAGATAGGAAGGTGTACAGGCAATTGCCGTAACCCCGAAGTCCTTCATCATCGTAGTGAGCTTTTTCGTATTACCGGTAGACATCGGAACAACCGTTGCTCCCAGATATTCCGCTCCGTAATGGGCACCAAGTCCACCGGTAAATAATCCGTAACCATAAGCGATCTGAATAATATCACCTCTGGTAACCCCGGCCATCGTCAGGGATCTTGATACACATTCTGACCAGATATCAATATCTCTTCTCGTATAACCAACTACTGTTGCCTTGCCGGTCGTTCCGCTCGATGCATGAACCCGGACAATGTCGGACTGCGGTGCTGCAAATAATCCAAACGGATAGGTGTCTCTTAAATCATTCTTGGTCGTGTAAGGAAGCTTCGTAATATCCTCAATTCCTCGGATATCTCCCGGCTCAATCCCGGCCTCCTGCATCTTCTTCCGGTAATATTCCACGTTGTGATATACACGGTTTACTACCTTCACAAGCCGCTTGCTTTGCAGCTCTGCAAGCTCATCCCTGCTGATACATTCTTTGGTCTCATTCCATATCACTTTTGTTTCCCTGCCTTCTCTTTCTTTTCGTTTTTATATCAAAAGTTCTTCCTGCCTGAACTTCTGTATCCTGCATACCCAATGTCAACTGCCCGGTTCTATCCAAGTGCATATCCGGCTTCAAATGCCCTGGTATTAATTTCGATGGTCTTTTGCGGAACCGTCTCTTCAATGACCTTGAGCCAGTCCTCTTTCGCAAAGTCCATTCTCTTTGCTGCCACACCAATGATAATCGTATTAAAGACTCTTGCATTGCCGATTTCCTTGGCAAGTGCCTGTGCGTCCAGTGAAATCACCTGATGCTTCTTTTTCAGATTCTCAATAATGTTCTCCGGATACTGTGCAGCCCCGATGGACACCGGCATCGGATCCATGCGAAGATCATTGACAATCATAACTCCGTCCTTTTTCAGGAAATGTGCATACCGGAGTGCTTCGAGGCGTTCAAAGGCAATCAGCACATCTGCCTGTCCTTCTTCTACAATCGGCTCCGCTACCTTGTCCCCATAGCGGACATAGGTTACTACACTTCCGCCACGCTGTGCCATTCCGTGAACCTCGGAAATCTTCACATCATACCCTGCCTTACGGGTAATTCCTCCTAAAATACGGCTCGTAAGCAGGGTTCCCTGACCACCGACACCCACAATCATAATATTCTTCGTTTCCATCTCTTCGCCCTCCTACTTCTGATTGGGCACTAAAGAAATAGCGCCGAATTTACAGTTCTTCATGCACAGACCACAGCCATTGCACATCGTTTCATCAATGACCGCTTCTCCGTTTGCGCCCTTATGCATTGCCGGACATCCGGATACCATACACAGTCCGCACTTCTTACATTTTTCAACATCAACCACACATTTGCCCTTCGGTACAAAAGTCTTAAGCAGTGCACACTGGGATTTCGTGATAATGACAGAAACCTCTTCTCTCTGGGTTTCTTCTTTGATCAGCTTCTCTAAGCCTTCAATGTCAAAGGCATCCACTTCATAAACATGCTCAATGCCCATTGCCTTGCAAAGCTTATAAATGTTAATCATATATGTCGTATCGCCCATCAGGGTCTTTCCGGTTGCTGCATGATCCTGATGACCGGTCATACCGGTTGTAGAGTTATCCAGAATAATTACGGTTCCGGTTGCCTGATTGTATACCATATTCATAAGGGAATTGACACCGGTATGTAAAAAGGTGGAATCTCCGATTACGGCTACCCAGTTCTTGATATAATCTTTGCCCTTCGCCTTCTCCATTCCGTGAAGGTTACTGATACTTGCGCCCATACAGACGGTCGTATCCACAACGCTCAAAGGAGCTACCGCGCCTAAGGTATAACACCCGATATCACCGGATGCATGAATCTTTAATTTCTTCAATACGGAATAAACGCTTCTGTGCGGACATCCCGGACAAAGGATCGGCGGTCTTGCAGGAACCTGTGCAGCTTCTTCAAGATCCAGATCTTCCTTAAGAATTGCCCTGCGAAGCATATTGGCACTGTATTCACCCTGTACGGTAAAGATTTCCTTACCGATACACTTGATTCCCCAGGATTTCACCTGTTCCTCAATGACAGGCTCCAGTTCCTCCACAATATAAAGGGTATCTACCCTGGAAGCAAACTCCTCAATCAGGGTCTTCGGAAGGGGATGTACCAGACCAAGCTTTAATACGGAAGCATTGGGAAGTACTTCCTTAACATACTGGTAAGGAATTCCACTCGTGATCACACCGATCTTCGTATCGTTATATTCTACTTTATTAATATCAAGCGTTGCCGCATCCGCTGCCATTTTCTTTAAACGTTCCTCTACCACGAGGTGACGCTTAATGGCATTGCCCGGCATCATGACGTTCTTGGCAATATTCTTCTCATACGGCTTATCCGGAATCTGCTGACGTTCCTCTAAGTGAACCACACCCTGCGAATGTGCCAGTCTGGTTGTTGTACGGAACATAATCGGTGTATCATACTGCTCGGAAAGCTCGAAGGCTCTCTTAATAAACATCCTTGCTTCTTCACTGTCCGACGGCTCGATTACGGGGACCATGGCAGCACGTGCTACCATACGGGAATCCTGCTCATTCTGGGAACTGTAAATCCCCGGGTCATCGGCTGCAACCAATACCAGTCCTCCGTTTACTCCACTGTAGGAAATGGTATAAAGCGGATCGGATGCCACATTGACACCAACATGCTTCATGGATACAAGGGCACGCACTCCACTGATCGAGGCCCCGATTGCCACTTCGGTTGCCACCTTTTCATTCGGAGACCACTCGGAATATAATTCATCCTTATATTTCACCAGATTCTCACTGATTTCCGTACTGGGTGTTCCCGGATATGCTGCGGATACCTTCACACCGGCTTCGTACGCACCTCTGGCGATTGCGGCATTTCCCAGCATCACAACAGTTGTTCCTGCTACTTCTTTACTCAAAATAAAACCACCTCTCTGTTTATTCTTTAGTCCAAACGATCAAAACCTATTACAAATCATATCACACTTTTTGTCTTTTGCCAATCAAAGTGTTACTGTAAAAAAGTCCCCTGCAAAAACGTTCCGGAAAAAGCTAATCCCCTTCCTATGACCGGCATAACCGAGCCACAGGAAGGGGCTTTTGCTTCATTCATGTTCTATTCTCTGAACACTGCTTATTTGATCTCTACAATCCAGCCTTCCGGAGCCTTGATGGTTCCCATCTGGATTCCGGTTAAGGTATCATACAGCTTCTTTGTAACAGGTCCCATCTGCTCCATTCCGCTTGGCAGACAGATTTCCTTACCATGATCCACAATCTTGCCGATCGGGGAAATAACGGCTGCAGTACCGCACAGACCTGCTTCTGCGAAGTCTTTTACTTCATCAAAATATACTTCTCTTTCTTCTGCTTCCAGTCCGAGATATTCTCTTGCCACCTGTAACAGGGAACGTCTTGTAATGGAAGGAAGGATGCTGCCTGACTTCGGTGTTACGACCTTGCCGTCCCTGGTTACGAAGATGAAGTTTGCTCCACCTGTTTCCTCTACCTTGGTTCTGGTCTTTGCATCGAGATACATGTTCTCATCGTATCCCTGGTTATGAGCATCTACAATGGCATGAAGGCTCATTGCATAATTTAATCCTGCTTTGATATGACCGGTTCCGTTCGGTGCTGCACGGTCAAAGTCACAGACACGGATGGTAATCGGCTTGGCACCGCCCTTGAAGTAAGGTCCGACCGGTGTTGCAAATATACGGAACTGGTATTCGGAAGCCGGCTTTACGCCGATAACCGGATTCGATCCGAACATATACGGACGAAGATAAAGTGTTGCGCCACTTCCGTAAGGTGGAACGTAGGCTTCGTTTGCTTTCACTACCTGCTTAATTGCTTCTACAAAACGCCCCTTCGGGAAGATCGGCATTTCCAGTCTGGCTGCACTCTGCTCTAATCTTTCGCCATTTAAATCAGGACGGAAAACCACGGTACGGCCATCGCTGGTAGTATATGCCTTCAGTCCCTCAAATACGGTCTGTGCATACTGAAGAACGCCTGCACACTCATTCAGCACAATATTGGCATCCTGTGTCAGTCCGCCTTCATCCCAGGCTCCATTCTTATAATTTGATACATAACGGTAATCCGTCTGAATATAACCGAAACCGATATTACCCCAGTCAATGTTCTTCTTTTCCATCACTGTTCTCCTCCAAGCTCTGTATAATATAATTGCTATTTATTATTATCCTATCCTTATAAAAAGTCAATAGTTATGACTAATTATGAGTATTTCATCATTGCCTCTATTGTTTCCTCAAAGAACCACTGATTCACACGTCTGCGCAGAATACCGAAGATCTCGCCATCGGTAAAGGATCCGTTATCCCAGACGCAGCAGGTGATGCCGTTGGCTCTGGCCGCTGCCGTATAATATGCATAATAATCCACACGGTCCTGCGTGTTGTTGTCACGGTTCACGGCGCCGTACTCTCCAATCACAACCGGAATTCCCTTAGAGACAAATTTGTTATACAGACTGTTCATCAGATCATTGATCTCATAAACACTCTTGGGATCCTCCCATGAAAAGTAGTCCGTTGCTTCGCTCTCACTTCCCGGGCGGAGCGCAAAGTTATAAGGGGTATACGCATGAACGGAAACAATCAGTTTATCTGAAACAATATCATTCGGGAGCTGATAAAGATCCGTAATGGCTCCCGCTAAGGAAGCATCATAGCCTGGCATCATCAGATAACGTTCCACATTGTTTCCTCCGGTTGCACGCACGGTATCCACAAAAAGCTGGTTCAGGCGGTTAATGCTCCCGGCTGCGTCCTTGCATTCTGCCACACCTGCATTAAAATTCCATTCGTAATCCGTTCCGGCAAGACGGGGTTCATTCAGTGATTCAAATATCAGGTGCTCGTCATAATCCTTAAAGCGTTCCGCTACCTGTGTCCAGATTCCACGGATATACCGGTCGGACCCCTCCGCATGTGCCGTATCCGGATAATAGCCACCCTCTCCTTCGATGTTAGCGGTATTATCATGGTGTGTGTTTAAAATGACATACATGCCATTGTCATACGCATAATCCACAACCTCCTGCACACGGTCAAGCCATGCTTCACTGATGACCGGGCCATTGCCGTCATCCGTTACATGATTGTGCCAGGTCACCGGAATACGCACGGTACGGAAGCCTGTATTCTTTAACGTATCAATCATTTCCTTTGTCGTAACAGGGTTCCCCCAGATTTCTTCGGAAGAAATATCATCTCCATACATCTTTCCCTGGGAATACGCATCCAGTGTATTTCCGAGATTCCAGCCTGTTTTCATATCCTTTACAAACCGAAAGCACTCCTTGTCCGGAATCTGCTTTGCCTCGATGGTAATTTCAGGGATACTGCCGCTTTCCACGCTAAAGCCCGGATCAAGCTGCGTTCCCTCCTCCGGTTTTGATGCCTCAGGGGCATCCGTCCCGGTAAGCTCATCTCCGTCTGCTTCTTCACTCTGTTCTCCGCCTGCTTCTCCTGTCTGCGCTTCCTGCGATGCAGCCGCACCCGTGCCCTGTCCTCCACAGGCGGTAAGCCCTAATGCTGTCACAAGTAATATGGCTGCCATACTTTTTCCTTTCATCATGCACCATCTCCTCTGTTTTATCTGTCGTTATACCGTTCCGCCACAATCATACCGAAAAATCATTTCTGCACAATCATTTCTGCACTGTTAAACGGCTGCGCTCATATTTTACAAAAGTGTAAGGTATATCAAAATAGGTCTGCTCATCGCTGTCTGCAGTCACTATCCACTCCGGATCTTTCTCCAGATTCGGGAAGTGCGCGTCTGCCTGATATTCCATATCAATCCGTGTGGCATGAACCACATCACAGTAAGGAAGCAGCTGCCGGTAAACGCTCTCACCGCCGATCACATAGACATCCTCCGACCGGTACTGCTTCAATTCCTCCTGCAGCTCCGCAAGGGAATGTACTATCTTTGCTCCCTTCACCTGATAGTCCGGATTCTCTGTTAATACAATATTTACCCGGTTTACAAGCGGCATCCCGTTAGGAAAGCTCTCTAAGGTTTTTCGTCCCATAACAACCACTTTACCATCGGTTTCCTGCCGGAAAAACTTCATATCTGCCGGAATACTCACAAGCAGTTCATTATGATTTCCGATTGCCCAATTATTATCTACTGCTACAATCATGTTCATGACCGTATTCATCTCCTGTTTCTGCTATTCTTTATTTTCACAGTCAACTCGCAAATCCGCACTTCGTGCTCTCCATCCTGCTTCGCAGGATATTTGCTCGTTAATGAGCCCGGAAAACCAAATGTCTGCTTCGCAGCCGCTTGTTTTTCCTTGGGCTCATTATATTTTATATCATGGTCCGCTCTCTTTTCTTTATGATATCCATCTGATTGATCCGGTTCTCTCCTGATCAGATATCCCGGTCCCATTTATCGCACAGTGCGGTTACCTGATCTGCAAACTTCGCAAGATCCTTATTCGCACACCCTTCATTCTTATGAATAATGGTAAGAAGTCTCTGACCTGCTGCCAGCAATCTGCTGAATACATCCGCACCGGTGCGTACCTTCTTCTTCGCAACCGGAATCGGCTGTGCTTCGTACTCCAGCTTATTCGTCAGCAGATTAAACACCGTTCCGCTGTAAGGCGCATAAGCCTTTAATCCATGCTCCACCTGCAGGCATTCCACGAAGGACTTGCACACAGAATCCTCCCCATGTACCACGAAAACCCTGCGCGGCTTTTCGGCAAAGGCGCTCACCCATTCAATGAGCCCGTTCTTATCCGCATGTCCGGACAGCCCGGCAAGCGTTTTAATACTGGCGCGTACCTGGATCGGTTCTCCAAAGAGCTTCACCTCATCGATCCCCTCCACCAGAACACGTCCTAATGTTCCGACTGCCTGATAGCCTACGAACAGGATCGTACATTCCGGTCTCCATAAATTATGCTTTAAATGGTGGCGGATCCTTCCTGCTTCACACATACCGGATGCGGAAAGAATTACCTTCGGGGTATTCTCGAAATTGATCGCCTTGGATTCATCACTCGTGATGGAAAGCCGAAGCCCCGGAAATGCAATCGGATTAATCCCCTTTTTCACCAGTGCCATAGCATCCGCATCAAAGCAGTCCAGTTCATTTTTATGGAAAATACCGGTTGCCTCTACTGCGAGTGGACTATCCACATAAACCGGGAAATCCTCATGATTTTTTATAAGCTTCTCTTCTTTGATCTTGCGGAGAAAATACAGGATCTCCTGCGTTCGCCCGACTGCAAAGGAAGGAATCACCACGTTACCGCCACGGTCAAAGGTCTCCTGCAGAATCCCTGACAGCTCCTTAATGTAATCCGGACGCTCTTCGGAGTGGAACCGGTCCCCATAGGTGGATTCCATGACAACATAATCAGCTTCCTTCGTATACGTCGGATCCTTAATGAGCGGCTGGTTTTTATTTCCAATGTCTCCGGAAAAGACAATTTTCTTCGTTACATTCTCTTCGGTTGCCCAGACCTCGATACTCGCAGATCCAAGGAGATGCCCAACATCTGTAAAACGGATCTTTACCCCCTCACAGACCTCAATCATCCGGTCGTATTCACAGGGAACGATCCTGCGGATGATATTATCCGCATCCTCCATGGTATAAAGCGGCTCTATGAGTGCATTGTCTGCACTTCGCTTCGCCTTACGGTTCTTCCACTCCGCATCCTGCATCTGGATATGTGCACAGTCACGAAGCATAATGCTGCAAAGGTCTGCCGTTGCCTCCGTTGTCAGGATCTGCCCCCGGAATCCTCTTGCCGCCAGCTGCGGCAGCATACCGGAATGATCCACATGGGCATGGGTCAGCAGCACATAATCCATCTTCGCCTCGCACACCGGAAGCTCTGCATTCTCAAAGGCATCGATGCCCTGCTGCATACCATAATCCACCAGAATATGTTTTTCTCCGACCTGTAAATAATGACAGCTTCCTGTCACTTCATGGTCAGCCCCAATAAATATTAATTTCATTGCCACCCTCCCTTTTCTCACACAAGTATACCATAATTCCATATAATATAGCAAACGAATAAGGAGCTCCCCTCCATGAATTCCTCTATGATTTTCCCGTTTCTGCTGATTACCCTTTTATGCGCAGATACGTTTATTTTTGGATTTTCTTACGGACTTGACAGGGTCAAAATTCCACTCTCCTCTCTGTCCCTGATTTCCTGCATCTCCGGGCTGACGCTTACCCTCTCCTTTCTGTCCGGCGACCGGCTGCTCACCCTGCTTCCCCCTTTCTTAAAAACCTGTCTTCCATTTGCTGTCCTGCTGCTTCTTTCCCTTTATAAAATCTACGATGCCCTGCCTGCCCTTCATCGTCCAAAAGGCCCTCTCACCTCCGAAGCCCTTTCCCGGAAAATCAATCAGAAGGAAGCACAGCTTCTTTCCTGGAATGAAGCGGCACTTCTTGCCGTCACTCTGTCAATTGACAACATCTCTGTCGGATTGAGCATTGGCACCTGTCACCTTCCTGTTTTTCTTTTACTGTCCTACTCCGTGTTGATCCATGGTGCTGCCATATGGGGCGGATGGCTCTTAGGCCACCACCTCTCCAGGCGCTGTTCCCACAATCTTTCGATTATCAGTGCACTTCTTCTACTCGCACTTGCTTTTGCCCAGCTGCGGTAAAAAGGCATAACAGCTCATGCACGGCAAGCGGTGTCAGTGAAAGAATCTGAAGCCGCCCCCACTCGCCAAGCGTCAGCCGGTTGGTTTCAAACAACGTTATAAGATAAGGAACCTCTGTAACCAATACCTGCAAAAGCAGTCCGATTCCGAGAGCTGCCAGCATATACAGATTTTCAAAATGCTTCATCCGGAAGACCGACCGGTTGACATCCCGCATACCGACCGCATGAACCAGCTGACTCATACCAAGTACCGTAAAGGCATGGGTCTGCGCTTTATTTAAAATCCATTCGATTTCCAGAATCTTTTTCATAGAAGAAAGGTTCACCGGAAGCTGCCGCTGCAGCAGTTCCTCATAAGGAACTGCCATAAAAGCAAGAATACTGATGACTCCGATCACCACACCAAAACAAAGCGTACAGGACAGTCCTCCATGGGAAAACATGGTATCTGTGCTTTTTCGCGGTGGCTGCTTCATCAGCTCTTCGCCATCGTTTCCATCCATGCCGAGGGCAAGTGCCGGCAGGGAATCCGTAATCAGGTTTACCCACAAAATATGACTCGCCTTCAGCGTCGCCGGAAAGCCGGCCAGAACCGCTGCAAGCATTGTGATAATTTCCCCGAAATTCGAGGACAGGAGAAACAGGATCGTTTTGCGGATATTCTCATAAATCCCACGCCCCTCTCGGATTGCCTTCTCAATTGTGGAAAAATTATCATCCGTCAATATCAGATCTGCAGCATTCCGAGCTACATCCGTTCCGCCCTTTCCCATCGCCACACCGACATCTGCCGAGCGCAGCGCCGGGGCATCGTTGATCCCGTCTCCGGTCATGGCCACCGTTTTGCCCTTTGCTTTGAGGGCATGTACGATGCGGACCTTATGCTCAGGGGACACTCTCGCAAAGACCCGGATTCCTTCCACACGTCCAATCAGCTCTTCCTGTGAAAGTAACTCCAGCTCCTCTCCCCTCATACACTGCTCATGACTTTGTGCAATGCCAAGCTCCTTTGCAATGGCCAGTGCGGTATCCACATGATCTCCGGTAATCATCACCGTCTGCACATGTGCATTACGAAAGCTCTGCACCGCCTCTGCCACGCCCTCCCTCGGCGGATCCATCATACCGGCAAGTCCTAAGAATACCAGATCCTTTTCTTCCTTCAGATCTCCCTTTTTCTTCATGGCAAGTGCTATAACCCGCAGTGCGCCGGAAGCCATCTGTTCCATCGCCCTTTGTGCTTCATTTTTTGCTTTTTCAGAAAAGGCAGCCTCCTTTCCATTCTTCCAGACGGTCCTGCAATCCTTTAAAATCCGGTCGGCAGCTCCTTTGCTATAGGCAACCTCTCCATTGACAGATTTATGTATGGTGGTCATCTTCTTTCTCACGGAGTCAAATGCACACTCCGAAATGCGTACATACTCTTTCTCCGTATTTTCCTTTTCCCTGCCGCATTCCTCTGCCAGGATCAGCAACGCAAGCTCTGTGGGATCTCCGATATTTTCTTCTCCAAGCAGTGCGTTGTTGCAAAGCACACAGGCATTTAAGAACTCTTCATGCTCCTCCTTCCGGAACTCTTCTACCGGAAGGAGCCTTCCATCCACGTAACACTGCTTCACCGTCATCCGGTTACATGTCAGCGTCCCTGTCTTGTCCGAGCAGACCACATCCACCGCCCCTAAGGTTTCTACCGATGGGAGCTTGCGCACGATCGTTCCGACACGCACCATTCTTGAAACGCTTAATGCAAGCACCACCGTCACAATTGCAGCAAGTCCCTCCGGAACCGCCGCAACAGCCAGGGAAATTGCTGTAAGCAGCATTTCTCCGATATCCCGTTTCTGCAATACGGCTACCACGAACAGGAATACACAGATGCCGACTGCCACAAGGCTTAAGATTTTGCCCAGATCTGCCAGACGCTTCTGGAGTGGTGTCAGCTCTTCCCGGCTCTCCGAAATCATTCCGGCAATCTTTCCGATCTGTGTCTGCATTCCGGTTTCCGTCACAATCGCCTCCCCGTGTCCTGCCGTTACCATGGTGGTCATGAACACAAGGTGCTTCTGATCCCCCAGTACTTCTGCCGCATGAAGCTTTTCCTCTTCTGAACTCACCGTTTCTGCTTTCCCTGTTCCACGGTCATCCACTTTCTCTTCCTTCTTCTGTCCCAGAACCTCCTTATCCACCGCTACAGATTCTCCCGTAAGCGCCGCTTCATCTATCTGCAATCCGCTCGCTGTAAGCAGTCTTCCATCCGCCGGAACCTGCCTTCCTGCTTCTAAGAAAATCAGATCCCCCGGTACCAGCTCACTGCCCGGGATCTCCATTTCCCTGCCGTCCCGCTTTACAAGCGCCTTGGGACTTGATAACTGCTGCAAGGCTTCAATTGCCTTTATTGCCTTTCCCTCCTGGATTACCCCGACAACTGCATTCAGGATAATTACCGCTGCAATAATCATGGATTCCCCGGCTTCTCCAAGGAATAACGATATGGCAATGGCCGCCATCAGAATATAAATCAGGGGATCATTCAGCTGTTCCCAGAAGAGCTTCAGTACGCTCTTCTTCTTTCCTTCCCTGAGCCGGTTTGGCCCGTAAATTGTCTGCCGCTCTTTAACCTGTGCTTTCGTCAGGCCGTTGCGCAGATCCGTTTCCGCGTTCTTGTCCCATTTTACAATCGTCTGCTCATTTAACATAGAAATCCCTCCTGCTCATACTTTTATATGCATGGGCAGAAGGGATTATGCTCTCTTCCTGTTACATTATTTCGTTTGCGCGGTTGCCGACGGACTTGCCGTACTTGCTGCAATCGCATTGGCATATGCCGGATCTAACGGCGGCGTATAGTTATCGTAATAGCTTGAGTTACACCGGATACAGGTATAAATGGTATAACCCTGTGTTGTATTGGTCGCCGGAATAACCACTGCCCGGTAGGTATGGTTATTCAGATCGCGTTCAATCGGTTCGGCATAAGAGCTTCCACAGCTGCATACGAAGGAACGGATTCCACGTTCCGTACAGTTGGCTTCCTTTAACACATAAGAAACATAATTATGCTTATGTGCGGAAGGAGAAGCAGATGCATTAGCTGAAGCTGACGGTGAACCCGAGGTCCGTGCCGTAGCTGTTGCGCTGGCCGATGCGCTGGCTGCCGCAGTTGTGCCTGCAGATGCACTGGCACCTGCGGAGGAGGACGGACTTGCCGAAACCGTATTCAGTGGTCTGGAATCCAGTACCACACCACAAACCACGCAGGTGCGCTGCTGCCGTCCAAGCATCGTGGAAGTCGGCTCTTCTACAGTGGTCCAATCCGAAGCAATATGTCCGGGAGCCGGAATCATTTCTGTATAAAAGCTTCCACAGCTGCAGCTGTAACGGCGTAATCCTGCCAGAACACAGGACGGCTCTCTTTCCGTTGTGACCGTGTATTGATGAATATGCGCCGGTGTGGGTGAAGCAGCTGCCGCACCATTACTTCCGCTTGTCGTTTCAACCGGAATCGGTTCACTCGCGACAATTTCATCACAATAGATACACTTCTTCACTCGCAGTCCTTCTTCTGTTGCAGTAGGCTTCCTTACGACCTCCCAGTCATCCGGAACATGTCCTGTCGACATGATATCCACATAATACTCATCTCCACAGACCAAACAGGTATATTTCATTTGTCCTGCCGAATAGCAGGTTGCTTTCTTAACAACCGTCTCCTGATAGTCATGCACATGATTACTGACATCTATGGAAGCCGGTGTCGGTGTAGGCACTTCATCCGGTGAGGCACTGCTGTCAGCCTCCGGTGTCATGGTCGGAACGGCAGATGCCTGTACTACAAGATTCCCGTTGGTATTCGTATTGGTATTCGTATGATTATTTGGTGTGGTATTCCCGTTATTCGTCATGGAGTATCCCACAATTCCGATCGTTGCAAGGCAGGCAATCACTGCCAGCACACCGAGAATTGCAGTCAACACCTTAAGTATTCCGTTCATGAATATACTCCTTATTCCAAGTCACTACTAAATTGATATTCCCATAATACAAGAATTGTTAGTTTATTTCGTAAACAGAGGTAGTTACGATGCCCTGATCACAGCTGGTTACAATCTGCAGGTTTTTGGTTCCCGCATTCTGGAACCGGAAGTCTAAACTTCCCTCTGCAATGGTCGCATCCATATTTTCCGGCACGTAATCAACCGGTGCCGAATGTTTATGGCGCTCGGTTACCTTAATCTGTGCCGGCACACTTTCCGCAATTCCACAGTATAGAGTGCTGGATACCTGACAGATTCCTCCACCTACGGAAGTCGTTTTTCTTCCGGAAGCAAAGCTTTCTGCTACAACATAACCATTTTCCTTTGTTCTCGTTCCTACCGATTTGGAGAAAGAAAAGGTGCTTCCCGGTGTCAGAATGATTCCGTTGATCCGGTCTGCTGCAAGCTCCACATTGATTCGGCGGTCTTCTAATGTATCATAAGCACTGGACTTCGTACACAGCAGCGTCTTATTTACCACCGGCTGGTCTGCTGCATAAGCCTTTCTTCCTTCGGCCTTTCCATACGTTACATAATGCTGGTAAAGATCCGCTTCTGCCGTACCGATCTCTGCTGCCACATCCGGATAAGCAGCCGCATAAAACTCGGCATCAAACTTCTGTCCATCCGGCATTTCCTTTTCCTCGGCCATAGCGGAGGCGCCAAACGCCAGCCATAAAAACATCACTCCTGCTACATACTTCCATTTTTTCATGTTGTTTCTCCTCATTTGTCTTACTGTTCCTAAATATTCTGAATCAGTAACTGTTCAGTACCTTCACAGTTACGATGCAAAATCCATTCCAAATCGGCTTCGCCGATGGGATTTTGCATTACTGAATCATTTTCTTACGGTCTTTGCAGTAAATGCTTCGACCTGTACTGAATAGTTACCTGAATCAATATCTTTCCTTTTCAGAGGGATAAATTTTCCAGGTATTCCTGCCGCTCTTCCGTGTTTTAATCCAATAAAATATTGTAGCACTTATTTCGTGTCGGAACAATCCATTATTTCCGTTATTTACCGGTTTGCTTCTCCTCTATTTTCCCTGCTCCGGTTTGATGATACGGATAAGATGCTTATCGAGCATCATCGTCCTGTTCCATGGATTTAATGCAACCCCCTGAATGTCCGGTACCGAAAGCGCCGCATCAAACAGCTTATCCATATCCGAAAGAAATGTGGACTTCACACTGTCTGCACCCTGCAATTCTTCCTCAAAGCCGGTAAACGCAGACCACCACTTTGCACCGTCTCCGGTTTCAACCACCTTAAGGTTCATCTGTGCACCGGCCACGGACGGTTCCACATCCACAATCAACTGGCCGCCCTCTTTCATGCGTCTGCGGATTACCGTAAGCGCATGCGCCAGCATTTCCGGCGTTGCCTCCTGCTGCAGTGCAAGAATGGCTTCCTCGATCTGTTCATTTCCCTTTAATCCTTCGTCCCTCATACTGTCTTTCTCTTTCTGATTACTCATTGGAATGTTTCATCCTTCCTTAACCTTTTCATAAGCAATTCTGGTTGATCCCGCCTCACCTTATGATCTTCCCATGAATCTGTTCAATCATTTCCACATATGCTTTCTCCTGCAGATCATACCCAAGATATGCAATTCCCTGATAGATCAGATCAGGAAGTTTCTCTTCCTGTACCGATTCCAGATAAGCTCCTATTGACTTAATCAGTTCCAGCTTCCGATTTTGAATTGATTCACTGGCTTCATGAAACCGGGCCATATCATAATCCGAAGTGTTTCCGCATGGGTTCTTACATATGGCACAGTCCGGTGAAATGGCAAATTTTTCCCGATGAACAGCCTCTACAATCTCCTGCTCACTTCCACCATTTCGAATCTGTAAAAAGGCCCTGCGGATCACACCATCGGTGTGCTCCGTCCTTCCATTATTGGAAACAGCCCCCACAAGCCCGATTAATGCACTGATCATCTGTTCTCCCTGCATTTTAACCTCCAATGATCGTTCCCACATTACCATGCAGGGCAAGTCGTAAGAAACCGCACAGAATAAGGTGCCCTACATAAAATACATAGAAAAACCACTTCATCCACTTTGCCTTACCTCTTGTTCCATTGTAGAAATGCATAAAAGGCCACACAATAATAATACCGAATTGCAGCAGACCATAAACCACATCGATACACAGACACCACACCAGTACATACATGGAAATATAGGCAAGCATTCCGAGCACCTGCTTCTTTAAGTTTCCCCTGTTCTGGTAAATATGTAAGGTACATAATACCGGAAAGCATGACCAGTCCGATGGAAATGCCAGTACACACAACACCAGAAGGAGTGCTGTTTTCTGCCAGTTTTTCAAAGGAAAGCTTCTCTTTGCATCATCAAAAATATAAAGTCCGACTGCTGCCAGGAAAAGCGGCCAGATCACACTGGTCTGGTTCAGCATCGAATCCCGGAACGGAATAAGAGAAATTCCGAAGCAGAAATTATAGGCAAAGTGGGCAAGAACTGCAAAAATGAAAAGGCGCGCCAGATACTTCTTAAAATTTCTGGTATACTGGTATCCTTCCGCAATCATAAACCACATCGTCGGTGCGGCAAGCCGCCCGAAAAGGTGAATGGCAAGCAGCCACCAGTCCTTATGATATCCCGGCCAGATCGTGGATGCCAGATGATCCATCAGCATCGCAATGATTGCGAATACCTTTAATTCATTTCCTGAGAATCCTTTAAATTCTTTTTTACTGACAGTCTGTTCCATTTTCTCCCTCTCATCAATCGGACATGCTTTTTAGCAATTCCGGAATATCATTTTTTAATGTTTCAAAAACAACATCCAGATCTACATTTCCATAATCATGTACAATCCGATTCCTTAAACCATATATTGCATTCCAGGGAATTCTTTTTCTCTCCTGCTTATATTCTTCTGATAAGCGTTTGGCATTCTCGGAAAGCTGAATCATCCGAAACAGCATAGAATCCAGCAGGATTTCATTTTCATTCAACTCCTGTATTCCGATATCCTGCATATGTATTACTATAAACTCCAAATCCTGTCTGATTTTTTGAATATAGTAAGCATCATTTTTTATATTATCCATATATTTTTATTCCATCTTTCAGTATTTCCTGTGTCAATTCCACATTATCCTTAAGCTGTTTTACATCAAGCACATCCACTTTCTTGTGTAAGGCATTCCGTATTTCTTCCACTAGTCCATAAAACTGCAGACCCTTTACATGTGCAGATATTAAAAGATCCACATCACTGTCCGGTTTCGCCTTTGCTTTCGCATAAGATCCAAAAAGATAGCAAAAATCTACTTCATAGTTCCGAAACACTTCCGAGCACTTCTGTGTGATATATTCAATGTCCACAACACCGTGCTCTTCGTCAATCGGATTTAGTTCTGCCAGCTTTTCCAGCATATAATGATACTTTAAGCTGCCCTCCTTCACCGGATCATTCTCATAGGATTTATAGGAGCGAAGTGATATACCAAATAAATCTGCCACTTGCTGCTGTGTTAATTTCTTTTCTGTTCTTACTTCTTTCAATCTTCCCATAATTGCACCTCTGTTTATAATGTAGTGCAAATTTCGCACCATGTCAATTCAAGAGTGCAAAATTTGCACTCTTGAATAAAAAATGCAATATCTATTATGTTCTGATTGAGCGTTTCTATGCTCCCTTAATCCATTCTGACAACCAGTACTTCAAACGGCTTCAGGGTAACATTTCCTTCCTTCTTCTCGCCGGTAAACAAATCGACACATTCCTTTTTCAGGGTAATGATCTCTTCATGGAACATATAATTAAGCTTCCGGTAAGCTCAATTTTATTCGCCGATCCGGATTACGGTAATGCCTGCCTTCAGCATCCTCTGCAAATCCTCCTCCCACAGGGACTTATCCCAGTGCTCCGGATAATAGCAGGTTCCAACTACATAGTTATCTCCAAACATATTTCTTTTCCTCCAGTGTTATTTCTAAAAAAATCTGTGCCTTCATTATACAAATAAATAAGAAAAATTACCACCATAACCTTATTGCTGTCTGTCTTTTTCCATGTTAAAATAATTGTATCCGGATTAGTGGTGGTCAAGATAAAACATTACCTGGTAGATAGTGAAAATGTAAACGACAACTGGTTAATGCTCCTGGATATGGCAGGTGAGAATGATGAAATTATCATCTTTTATACCAAAAATTCTCCTCATATGGCATATTCCTCGGTCATTAAGCTGTTACAGGAAAATCGCACGATTCAATTTAAAGAGTGCTTTGAGGGACAGAATGCCCTGGATTTCCAGCTCATATCCTATCTGGGATATCTGATTGGAACGGATGAATCGGAGACTCCGGAATTTATTGTGATGAGCAATGATACCGGCTTTGATCCTGCCGTCCGCTTCTGGAAGAAGCAGGGCTATCTTGTCAACCGAATCAATGTGAATTACTGCAAGTTAGGTCTGCAGCGGCAGAAGGAGGAGCTTGTTCCGGATACCGAAGAAGAGCTTCCCTTTGCGGCTTCTGCTTCGGAAGAAGATTCTTCTCTTCCGGCACAGGCAGTCACAGAGACTTCCTCCGAAAAATCTGAGAGTCCGAAGAAATCTGTGAATTCCAGAACTTCAAAGAAATCTGCGAATTCCGAGACTTCAAAGAAGCCGGAGATCTCAGAGGACTTCAATAAAGAAGAGGTTGATACATTTATTAACTGCTTCGGAAAGAACAACCTTGTTGCACTTCACGAAACCTTTGTTCATGTCTACGGTCAGGAACAGGGACAGCTTATTTACAAAACCGTAAAAGACGATTCTTATTCCTTTACTGCGGAAGCTTATTCCCACCAGGATAAGATCAAACATTTCACAGATATCATTTTTGCCCACAGCGATATGAAGGATCCCGGTAACTTTGTTTCCTTCCTGGATAATAACAAAGATAAAACCAGGAATCTAAACGGCATCCGTGCAAGCATTATCAAAGCCTATGGCAAAGATAACGGCATGAAATACTACAGTCTGTTTAAACCGTATTTCAAAATGATATCTGCACTAAAATAATATGGAAAGGTAATCCGGATATCCCACCGGCAGCTATCTGTCTGCCGGTGGGATTATTTTCTATCCGTGTAAACCGGAAGACTGGCGGATCATGTCCTCAATCACGATATCATAGATCTCGCCGATCGTACTGCAATACTCCAACACCTTCCATGGCTCATTCGTATGAAAATGAATCTTCACAAGATCTTCATCCCCTGCCGCAATCAGGCTGTTTCCTTCAAAATGTTCGGTGATGTAATCCCCAATCTCATCCTCATCCAGATCCTCATCTCTACGGTCAATCAGAAGCTGCGTATCGTAGCGATATGCGAACTGATCGTCCTCTGCATCAATACTATGTATTTCTGACATAACGGCCTCCTTATTTCCTTTTGTTGTCATAGTTATAGTATGTAGTATGCCATAATCTTCCCTGATACGCAAGAAGCCGGTTCTGAATAGTTACCTTCTATCTATATTATTCTCGTGATAATGACGCTCCTTGTTCTCATACATTCTCTTCTCTGCCGCCTTGGAAATATCATATATACTATCTTTTGCAGCTCTTCCGTATTGTACTCCACCTGCGGCTTTGCATCTATAATATATGCTACTGATTTAGCTCTTACAATATGGTTTTTCTTTATGGTCTTATAAAAAACTTTTCTTTTCCCGCAGCAGTGCTATAATATCTCTGAATTATCTGAAACACCGGAAAGAAGAGAACAACTGATGAAAGAATCCAATCATTTATATACCAACACCGATCTGCGCAAGCTCCTTGTTCCCATCATCGTGGAACAGCTCCTTTCCTGCCTGATGGGCACGGTAGACACCATGATGGTAAGCAACGTAGGATCCGCAGCCATCTCTGCCGTTTCACTTGTCGATTCCATAAACGTCCTCGTAATCCAGGCGCTCTCCGCACTCGCTGCCGGTGGTGCCATCCTCTGTTCCCATTATCTTGGCAATCAAAATGAAAAGCACGCCACCCACGCTGCCAGACAGGTATTACTCGTTATGACCGTATTATCCACAGCGCTGACGCTGCTGTGCCTATTCAGCAGGGCCTCTTTGCTGCGTCTTATTTTCGGAAAGGTCGAAGCTGATGTAATGACAAATTCACAGGTTTATTTCCTGTTTACCCTGCTCTCCTTCCCGTTCATCGGGTTATATGATGCAGGAGCTTCCGTTATGAGAGCCCAAAACGACAGCCGTCATCCCATGATCATCTCCGTCATTTCCAACTTTCTTAACATCGGTGGAAATGCAATTCTGATCTTTGTTTTACACATGGGAGTTGCCGGTGCTGCCATTTCTACACTGGTATCCCGGATCTTCTGTGCCGTTGTGGTCATCTGGGAGCTGCGGAATGAAAAGAATCCGATTTCCATCCGCAATTATCTTGCGATCCGCCCGGATTTTTCTTCGATCAAAAAAATCCTGTGTATCGGAATCCCCTCCGGTATTGAGAACAGTATGTTCCAGTTCGGTAAATTAGCCATCCAGTCTACCGTTTCCACCCTCGGCACCATTGCAATCGCAGCCCAGGCAATGACGAACATCCTCGAAAACCTAAACGGTGTCGCCGCTATAGGTATCGGTATCGGGCTAATGACCGTTGTCGGACAGTGTCTTGGTGCCGGACGTAAGGATGAAGCCATTTATTATATTAAAAAGCTATCCCTGCTTGCGGAAGCAGCCATTATCGTAAGCTGTCTGCTCGTCCTGGCACTTACCAGACCGATCACCATACTTGGCGGCATGGAAGCCGAAAGTGCCAGACTTTGTTTCCGGATGATGGTCTTTATCACCATCGTAAAGCCGGTTTCCTGGGTTCTTTCCTTTATCCCCGCCTATGGCATGAGAGCGGCAGGCGATGTGAAATTCTCCATGATTACCTCCTGCTGCACCATGTGGCTTTGCCGTGTGGCCTTATGCGTTTACTTATGCCGTATCTGGGGCTTTGGACCAATCGCCGTGTGGATCGGCATGTTCGCAGACTGGAGCATCCGGGCCGTGATCTTCTCCATCCGGTTCCATTCCCGTAAGTGGCTGAACCATCATATTTTAGGCTGACTGTACCGGTACATCGCTTTTATTTAGTTTCTGGAACACTTTTCTGCATCCATTGCCAGTACGAACATCAGCACATGCAGTGAGTTTACAGGGTTTGGAATATCCAGTACATAAGTATCTGTCATGTGAAACAGCTCCTTGGAAATGGATGCAATCTCTTCTCCGTTCGCACCGGTAATGGTATAATCCCATTCCAGAAAACTGCCTTCCACATACCAGCCGTTAAAGTCAATGTCGTATCGGGGCTTCAAAAAGGAAAACTCCTTGCTGATGCAGCCAACGTACGAATCCCCCTCATATATTTCAAATTTCGGAAGCAAAGTCAGCACCCGCTCCCTGACCGTGCCAACCTCTCTGTCGCAGGCATCAAAAATCTTGAGACAGTGTCCCCACGAAAGCTGTCCCTTCACAACATATACGGTATTTTCATTTTCATCATAGATGTCGTAGCTGTCAAACCACGAAAACATCCGCTGTCTGAATAATAGTTTCATTTTGCTTTTCCTTTTTCACTTTCTGTATTTCGCTTTCTATGTAAAATAGTTTTTTTCATAACTACCCGCTTTCACCATTATCGTAACAAGAATTTGTCTTCCTAGCAAATAAATTTTACATAGAATCAGTCCGTATTTGAGATATTTTTGTGGAAGTCACTTAAATGCCGCCGGTGTACCACTGGACGTTATTCGTGAGCAGTCAGGGCACAGTGATCTCACTACTACGCTTGGATATATCTGCAATCCACTGACAGAGAAAGAGACATATGATGCTATTTCCTGTGCTCTTAAGTAATCTGCAAAGACTGTCTACAGCTTTTGAGAAAAAGAAAATCACCCAAAACACCGTATTTATCAGCGTTTTGAGTGATTTTAACAGAGCGCGAGACGTTGCAAAACGTCCGGGGGACGTTTGTTCTGCAACGACCGAAGCGGAGCGGAGACCTCGAACCTTCGAGCCCCGACGGGGCTCGAAAACAAGAAAAGGACATCCTTTCGGATATCCTTTTCTTGTTCCTTTGAGAGCGCGAGACGGGACTCGAACATTGGTTCGATTCATAAAAGCCCCAAAAACCCAGTAAAATCAAGGAGGAGACGGACAACTCACCCGGGGCAAAAATCTTTAGATGCTGTTTAGATGCAGTGTATTTATCTATAAAATCTCTTGATTTTCTTCTAAATTTTTACCCATTTTCACAACATATGTATATTGAATATAGGATGGCAATTCCGACTGGAAAGAGGAAAACTCGGTGTCACCCGACCTGTTAGACTTCTTTTCAGACACGAACCAGTCTTTTGCTTTGTACGAACCCTCGTCTTTGATGTCATAGGACTCGTCTGCAAAGGAATAAGAAGTACTGTCTAATTTTCCTGCTGTGTAATAACACTTGATAACCTGTCTGTCGCCTGGCTTTAAGCGGATAGAAGAGATACCTAAGCCAACTGGGGAAAGAATCTCCTCCGATGAGTGCTTGGTCGTTAAGGAACTCGGAACGGACAAGCCTAACCAAGACTCTTTATAGGCATTGGCGTTAACAAATACTTGGTGCGTATATCGACCTAGCCAATTAGAGGGTTGCGTGACTTTCGCCCAAACTTTAGGAGTTCCAATAAGATAAATTCCTGAGTGGGTTGAGCCTACGTATACACCGCCTGCCCACCATGACTCAACGTTGAGATAAATTTCGCCTTGGTTCATAAGTGAAGCAATCTCATCGTCAGAAAAACCTAAGATATTAGCCATTACATACTCAGCACCTGATGAACTACCCTTTTGAGGATTTTTTAACCAAGCCGTAATTGCGTCACCTGTCATCGTAGCAGGAGTTCCTCCCCACGGTGCCTTCGTCTGATATTGAAGATTAGTTGCTGTATCATCGAATCGAGTTACTAATGCTCTCAATACGGCTGCTCCGCTAGTACTAGTCGGCTCATATCCGCCTGCTGAAATAGCTGTGACGGGTCTTCCCATTATTGGATGACCTGACGAATCAGAAACCCAAATCAACCAACCTGCCTTGAATGGGTTTATACCGTCTTTACCGTTTAGATTTAATGTACCCCCTCCGCCTTGGTTTCCCTGTCCGTTATCGTCCCACGCATATACTGGTACCTGCCATACCCCTAAAATAAGAATCATTGAGAGTATAAGCGATACCATTCGTTTTAATACTTTCTTCATAACCTGTCTCCTTTCTTGAAGAAATTTACCCCTTGAAAACACGAAATCCCTAGTAGTCGTCAAAACTACTAGGGAATCTCTTATATTTAGATACTGTCTCCAATTATAATGTATAATACTGGGTGATTACTCCCACTGTAAACCTACGTTAGATACTCGATTACCTAATACAGAAGTATCTTCTCCAACACCTTCTACTGCGCCCATAGCCTTTAACTCGGCAATTATAGCATCTCTTTGAGCATCCACTGTAGTCTGCTGGGGCTGAGTCTGTACTGGCTGAGCCTGTACTGGCTGAGCCTCTACTGGCTTTGTCTCCGCAGGCTTAACCTCTTCCTGCTTTGGCTCTACTGGTTTAACCTCTTCCGTCTGAGTAGATACCCCTGCATCCTCGTCCTCTTCGGAAGTTTCTGCTACATCGACGATAGAACCCTCTGTCTCGGAAGTTTCTTCTACTTCTGTGGTTTCTTCAACTACCTCGGGCTCTTCTGCTACTTGTACTTCGGGAACTTCCTCTACTACTTCTGGCTCCTCAACTACTTCTTCGGGAATCTCGATTGTTGGAGTGGCGACTGCCTCCGTTACTGTCTGAGCTACCTCAGCAGGCTGGGTGCCGTCTCCCTTAACCGCAAAACAAAACACCACCGAGCCGATGACCAATACAGCCGCAATTCCGGATATAATAATTGTCTTTTTCTTCATGGCAGAATCCCCCATTTCTATAATAAATCTGTTGAGTTGGTCTTTAACTATTGAAGATACTATCTCCATCTAACCATATCCTAGCATATTCCCATCCAAAACACAAACCCTATTTCCCTGACTTTATTTCCTTTTGCTAGTTTTCTATGTAAGACAGCCCCTCTATTGGCTAAGAATGACTCCGCAAAATAAGAATTGCTTAAAACTTCAAGTTAGTTCCCAATCATCTAACGAAACTTCATTTTGGTAATCTAATTTCCGTTTTTTGAAGCTATAAATAAGAAGCAAATTTGGTTGTTCAGATGTTTTTTCGTCTCTTGATATCAAATTATATTTGCTATGAAAAGGAAATCTATTTTCAAGAATCCAAAAAATAATTGTTAAGAATGAAATTTCCCTTGTTGAGATGTTTTTTCGTCTCTTGATATCAAATTATATTTCCTATGAAAAAAGAAATGAATTTTCAAGAATCCAAAAAAATTGTTGAGATGTTTTTTCAAATTTTGAGTTGAAAATAAATTCCACATAGACAGCAATGTTTCACGAATTTAGCGGGGATTATTTACCCGTTAAAAAAATAAATTTATAGGAGGTATTCATGATGATGAATACATTGATTTCAAGTACACCTATACCTTTCGAGGTATACGTGAAAGCGGACAGATTTGTTCTGTTTTCTGTAACTCCGGCATTCCGATATGTTGACGGCAAACCCACCGACCAGATCGAGGCATACCGTTATGTTATCGGTGATCCAGTAACCTGTATGCGTTTTTCGGTCAAGGTTCCCGGAGCCACGGCAATCATTACGCCGGAGCAGGTCAAGGTCGCGAAAGATGCAATCTATGTAACGCTGACCGATGCGTATGGCAGGATTTACCAGACCGACGGAAATGTCGAGATCTCTTTCAGCGCCAAGGCGATTACAGTCAGCAAGTAATCGACAACCCAAAACAGGGGCGCTTAAACGCGCCCCGCTTTTCAAAAGATGGAGGTAATCTTATGAACAAGTATAGTGAAGTTATTAAGTTTTGCAAAGATTTAGCGATGAGCCTTTGGTCTGGAACAATCCAGATTTGTAGGAAATTTGCGGCATGGTTTAAGAAAGATAAGGAATTACGCTTTTTGAAACTGGTTTTAATTATCGAAGCCTGCATCGCATTAGGTCTGTTTACCTACTATGTTCTGCCGTGGATTGGAGCCTGTATATTCCTGCTTCTGGTGCTTCTGATTATTTTGGCTGAGAATAAGCCAGCGGCACCGCCTGTACCAGATTGGATTAACCAGCTTTATCTTTTGTGCGCCGGGCTCTTAGTTAATGTTTTGCAGAATCCGGCAGTTGTAAAACTTGTGGGGGTCTTTCCACCTGTAACGAGTGATGATGTCCTTCCGGTATTCGGAAATCAGCTTATCATTCAGAACGGTATCGTTATCTTTCGTTACACAGCATCAAAAGCAACCACTCCCAGCCATTTATCCAATGAAGAAAAGCGCAAAATAATTGACGCAGAATTACAGAAGCAGATCCGTCTCAAAGGAATTATATCCGCATACAAAAATTATCCACCCTTCACGGTAATCCGGGTTTCTGACGATATGACAGTTCCAAACACTTTGGAAATATTGGCTTTGTTGGTGAAGGATGAGCTTGCAGTTTCTTATTGGCAGTCACAGAAAGCCACCCAGAATCAGCAACAGGGAGAAGCTACACAACAGCCAGAAGATGAGGACTTTTAGATCATGGTTTTACCTTTATATGTGAACGAAGAATACTTAAACTATAACATCCAGCAGTTTGTAAACTGGGATCCTTCCGTACATCCGCATTGCGCCATCTTTGGTGCAAGTGGAAGCGGAAAGACTTATGCCCTGCGCTTACTGCTTGGACGTATTGGGCTTCATGTTCCCGATGCAGAAGTAATTGTTTGTGATTACAAAGGAGATGATGATTTTTCATTTCTCAATGGACTTGCTAATTTTTACCGGTTTTCGGACTGCCTGCATGGTTTGGAGAATATCGTTTCCTTATTAAAGGAGCGTCAGCAAAATTGTAATGATAAACACTTTGTTGCATTCGTATTTGATGAATGGGCTTCCTTTATCAGCAGTTTAGACAAGAAAACAGCGGATAGCGCCCGTCAGTCATTGGCTTTGTTATTGCAGTTAGGTCGTAGCTTCCATATTCATGTGATTTTATCACAGCAACGCATGGATTCCAGCTATTTTGCTTCTGCAAGAGATAACTTTTCGGTGATTCTCGGAATGGGAAAATTAAGCAAAGAAGCCGTTGAGATGATGTTTTCCGAATTTAAGGAACAGATCAACCGAACGAAACCGCGCGGTTATGGTTCGTTGGTTATGGGGTCGGATTTCTATAATGTTGTGGTACCGAAAGTACGGGATCCTGCCCGGTTGGAAGAATGTATTTATCGTGTAGTTGCCCGAAATCCATAAAGGCATGATGCCGCTGTTATAAAAGAATACGAATTTATAAATCCCAAAATTGTTAAGAATGCAAATCGCATTGTTGAGATAATTTTGGGGTTTTTTCATATAAAAAAATATTTGTTAAGAACGGAAACATCGTTGTTCAGATGATTTTCTGGCTCTCGATACGGAACCGTTTTCGTTGCGAGAAAGAAAATCTATTTTTAAGAAATAGAAAATTTGTTGAGAATGGCTTATTTCCTTACGAGATACATCAATTATTCGTTAAGAATGCTTTTATTGGGGGCAAGAATGCCTTTTGCTGGTTCTGTTGGTTAAAAATCACGTTCAGATGCCTCTCAAAAATTCAAGATAGTTTTAGGCTCTTCAAAATTTTATCTGTTATGTAAAACAAAAGCATTTTTTACAGACTGGTTTTCAGTTAGAAATTGGTGCTTTTAAGATGATTTTCTCGTTGGCTCAGATGGCATTACTTTTCTTAAGAATCCGTTCTTGGCTCAGTTTAAAACTCAGTCGGTTTATATAGGGTATGAATTTAGAAAAAGTGGGTGTTAAAATGAAAAATTTATGATTGAGATTTTTTTCCGTTGGCTCAGATGGCGCTACTTTTCTTAAGAAGCCGTTCTCGGCTCAGTTGGAAATCGAGTCGGTTTATCTATAGTGTGTGTTTGAAATTTGTACGATCAAGAATGGTTTTTTACGGCTCAGTTGCCAGATTGCCAATTCAAGATATTTTTGGGATGATTGAAAATTTTTTATTGTTATTATCCTTGGTGTTTTGCGGTGTCCGGCAGTTCCGACAGTCCCGTCAGTTCCGTCCGTGGACATAGCCCGGGCGAGCGGCGGTTGCGGAGCG
>OGQO01000753.1_pt1 | contig 33082 bp, 34 predicted proteins | sample 1553241 | NCBI WGS metagenome assembly OGQO01 (sample SAMEA2579933, study PRJEB22360) | human gut metagenome | biome: human gut; feature: human-associated habitat; material: faeces | place: Denmark | collected 2008/2010
CTGCCGCTCTCGGCGGGGCTGTGTTCTCGATGCTTGGCGGTCACTCCCAGCTTAACATGATTGTGCTTGCCGGTGTGTTGCTGCTTGTCGGTGCTTGCTGCGTGTTCTTCATCAAAGAGACTTATGCCGAGAAGCATGACAAGGCTGCCGATGCCATGCTTGAGGAAGAAACCCCGTTTTAACGGTTTCCCCGTGAAAAAATAAAGAAAAGGTTGTGTCGATGTCGACACAACCTTTTTTTGCCTTACGTGTAGCGAGAGGGTTACAAAATTAATCTATCGAGACGCGGGCTTGCTTCCACAAGACCCTACATCGGTGTATATATCGGCTTGGTAATCAGTATTGCAGTAGTGGCGAGTGGAAGCTCGCCCGGTACATACGGGTATAGAAAGAGGGTGCATCAAAATTTTGATGCACCCTCTTTGATGTGATTTAACGAAAGGCGGTTATGCCTCTGCGTCGGGAGTAACATTGATATAGGGGCGACCGCCTTTGATTTTGAATTCAACGACGCCGTCAACGAGAGCATAGATGGTATGATCCTTGCCCATGCCTACATTTTCACCGGGATGGTGAACTGTTCCGCGCTGACGCTTGATAATGTTGCCTGCCTTAGCATGCTGACCGCCAAAAATCTTAACTCCGAGTCGTTTGCTTTCTGACTCACGGCCGTTCTTTGAACTACCTACACCTTTTTTATGTGCCATGTCTTTTTAAGATTTTAATGGGTTAAGCTACAAGGTCCTTAATCACGATTTTGGTGAAGTACTGGCGATGACCGTTTTTACGGCGATAGCCTTTACGTCTTTTCTTTTTGAAGACGATTACTTTGTCACCTTTTACGAGCGGGGTTGCCACTTCGCAAACTACTTTTGCACCTTCAACGGTAGGTGCACCTACCTTAACGGCACCGTCGGCGTCTACGAGGAGAACGCGGTCAAATTCTACTGCGTCACCTTCTTTCTTGTCATCGCCGAGATAGTGAACATACAAGAACTTGCCGGCTTCTGCCTTGAACTGCTGTCCTTGAATTTCTACGATTGCGTACATCTGTTAAATAATGATTATTACAGGTTAACTCCGCCAGGCGAACCGACACGTCGGTTACTTTCTCGAGCCCGTACGGAAAAATAGCGACCGCAAAGTTACAACTTTTTATTATTCTGTGCAATACCCTTTGCCGCAAATTTCAGGATTAAAATTCGGTTTTTATTATATGGTTTACCATAGGGCAACTTTACCTACAGTTCCCAAATCAAGAATGCCTGATTCAATACCTAACGCCCGAAATACACGTGCCATTGTGGGGAGTGTTATGATGCTTTTTCCTTTTTCAATTTTTGAAATCTGTGCTCGCTGTACACCAATCCGCTCTCCTAATTCTTCTTGAGTCAGATGTTGTGCCTTACGAGCCTTTTTAATTGCCTCCCCTATGAAATATGCGTGAAGGTCTTCAGCCAACTGCGCCTCCATTGCATCGCGATCCGGTGTGCCGATTTTTCCCCACGTTTCATCAACAAGTTTACTTGCTGGGGTTAAATTAAGGTGTGCCATTTTATTCTGCCTGTTTGTTCTCAAAATATTGTTTCATTATCGCTGCTGCCTTTTCGATTTCGTTACGTGGAGTTTTTTTGAGTCTTTTTGATAAAGCCATGCGTTGCGATTATCAATGTCTGTTGCTCAGTATCCCAAAATGCTAAAAGACGGTAGCATATACCATTGAATAATGTGCGTAACTCCCAAATGTCGTTATTGAGCTTTTTGAATAAATTCTTATCCATTTCGCCTCCTTCGACTCTTAGAATATTGTAGGTGATTTTTCGTTGAGCCTTTTCGGGAAGAGAGCGGATAAAAGCCGTAGCTTCATCGGTCAATAACACCTTAAAATTGGGAATCGCCATATTCTATAGTATAACAATGCAAAGATAATAAATTGTTTCCTTGCGTAGAAACAAATTGGTGGGTTATTTTATTCTCCCAGGGTTTTGGGCGATGAATTCTTTCCAGGAACGCGGTCCGCGCGCAAGTTCCGGTTTGCCCGATTCGTAGAAATGGCAGAGGGCGGCTCCGAGGGCATCGGTCGCGTCAAGTTCCGGCAGGAGGTTTTCGGCGGGGATGTTGAGTATGCGGCGCAACATCTCCTGCACCTGCTCCTTGGCAGCAGCACCGTTGCCGGTGATTGCCATCTTGATTTTTCGTGGCTCATATTCGCAGATGGATATGTCGTGGTTTATCGCTGCCGCCATCGCCACTCCCTGTGCGCGCCCGAGTTTCAGCATCGACTGCACGTTTTTGCCGAAAAAGGGTGCCTCGATTGCCATCTCATCGGGAAGATATTGTTCAAGTATTCCCGACACGCGTTTAAATATGTGTCAATCGGAGATAATGACTCTCGAAGCGGCTGAGCTTGATTACGCCCATGGCTATCATGGCGGGTTTGTTGCGCTTCACTCCGAGCACACCATAGCCCATGACATTGGTGCCGGGATCGATACCGATTATGATACGATCCCAGTCACGCAATGCTTCGTTTCGTTGTCCCGGTTCGGCCATTACTTGACTTTCTCCATCACTGTGGTGAAAAACATCACCTTTTTTCCCCATTTCTGCGACATCGCCGACAACAGTCGCGGCTGGGTGGCTTCAAGCCCCTCCTCGACATGAGCCTTGGACTGCGCCTGCAGCTGCACGGCATAGCCAGTGCCTCCTTCCATAGGGGTAAGTATGCGCATAAACAGCGGTGTATGAAGATGAGCCTTTGTCATGGCTTCGGATATGTAGTCACTCCGGATCCAGTCGATAAACTCCTGTTCTACCGACTGCTCTACATGAAAAGTGGTGTTGACTACCATTACATGTTCTCCATGATGCCGCTAAGCCCGACAGAGAAGATGAAAATGCCGTAGAGCACTATCCACACCAGTCCGCAGCAAAGTCCGATGATAGTCCAGCGTTTAGCGTCGGCCGATGCTTTCTCTGCTTTCTCATACAGACCGCCTTCCCAGTATGCGTTGACCTTCGCAGCTTTTATCGCTCCTACAAAACCAAAGGGGAAACAGCAAAGTATCGTTACGAGAATTGACTCGACGAGCCAGCTTTTCGGCGGAATCCCGGTTATTTCCGATTGGGTGGCTGCCTGGGGTTGCTGATAGGCGGGGCGGAATGGGGGAGGTGGACACTGAGTATTTTGCTCGGGATTGATTTCCGGGATTGCTGTCTCGCGATATTCCTGAGAGGCGCCGTTGGGTGAATAGAGTGCCATGCGTATCTCTTCCACGCTTTCAGCGGGTACCCATCCTTCAAAACCTTCCGCCCATACAAGGTCGGTGCCTTTAAGTCCGCGAGCTACGAGCTGACCTACTTCAAACGGTCCGACGGGCTGTTCATTTTCTGCTACGTAATACTTCATGATTAATCTTGTTTTATTTATTGTTTTGTGACTCAATATTTTTAACCGATTCCCTCTCGATGCGCCTCTGTTTAAGGAATCGCGGAAGGAATGCAAGATGACGCGCCACTGTAGGGAGGAACCCGTAATAGTAACTCATGATGCGGAAACGCTCCATCAGTGATTTCCGGCGATTGGCGGTCGTGGTGCCCTCATGCAGATAGTCTATAATCACATCCGGAATATAGAAGTTGCGCCGCGACCGTTGCAGGCAACGGATACACCACTCGTAATCAGCCGAATACCGGAACTTGAGGTTGTAAGGCTGCGCGAGCTTGCGGTTTACGATGAATGCCTGATGACACACGAGCATCCCTTCCTTGAAACTTTCCAAGGTGAGTGCCTCCGGTGCGGTCAAATGGCGCGGGGCGATAAATCTACGCTCGCTGTCGACAAGATTGGTTTGCCCGTACACTATACCCGGATAGTCGTTGTCGACTATCTTTCTTGCAAGCAGTTCAAGTGTGTCAGGAGAGTGAAACGAGTCGCCCGCATTAAGAAATATGAGATAGTCGCCCTTTGCCGCGTCCATGGCCTTGTTCATGGCGTCGTATATCCCTTTGTCGGGACTCGAATATATGCGCGCTTGCGGTATGCCCGCGTCTATTGCGAGTTTAAGTGTGCGGTCGGTCGATACGCCGTCCATTATGATGTGCTCGAAGAGGGTGCAGGTCTGTTCCTTGACGCTCTTCAGTGTTGCCGGGAGTGTGGCGGCGGCGTTGTATGTTACGGTTATTATTGAAAATAATGGCGCCATATGGTCATGCATAATGGATTTACATAGCAAATATACGATAAAAACGTGAAAGCCGTAAGAGATTGTAAAAATAAATTGCGTATCTTTGCACATTATGTTTATTGAATAAGGGAAAAGTATCGCAATGACACGTCTTATCTATCTTATTGTCGCATTTCTGGTGGCTTCTTTCAGCTGTATCGAGGCGCAGATTGTGACACCTGTCAAATGGAGTGTGGCTCTCGACATGACCGACGACACCCACGGCGCCGTGGTGATGACTGCAAAAATTGATGCCGGATGGCATGTGTATAGCAACGATGTCGACCCTGATGTGGGTCCTAACCCGCTCCAGATTGACTGGGACAAGCTTGACGGGGTGAAGCTCGACGGCAGGATGAAGCCGAGCAAGACTCCTCACAAGGAGTTTGACGAAATGTTTGGCGCCAATCTCAGCTGGTGGACCGATGAGGTGACTTTGCGCCAGAATTTTGTGGTGACTGCATCCAAATATGCTATTGAGGGTGCTATACGTTTCTCTGCTTGTAATGATGAGAATTGCATACCTCCCACACGTGAGACTTTTGAATTTTCGGGAACGGCAAAGATTGCAACCGAGACTCCTGAAGAAGTAAAGGCTGACACCGTGGCAGAAGAGCCGTCAGCTGAGGCGGTCGTGAAGGAGCCTGTTGCGCAGGAATCCACGTCGGAAGGTATATGGGCTCCTGTCGATTTCAACAGTGAGGAAAATCCCGAAGACCCCGCCACCACGTCATTATGGTATATTTTCATCACTTGCTTCATCGGCGGTTTTGTGGCTCTTCTCACTCCTTGTGTGTGGCCGATGATTCCGCTTACGGTGAGCTTCTTCCTGAAAAAGGGTAAGTCGCGCGCAAAGGCTATCGGTGACGCCACTATCTACGGTGTATCGATTATCGTGATTTACCTTCTGCTCGGACTTATCATCACGGCGATTTTCGGCGCAAGTTCGCTCAACGCCCTTTCCACCAGTGCCGTGTGCAACATTATTTTCTTCCTGTTGCTCGTGGTGTTTGCAATCTCTTTCTTCGGGGCATTTGATATAAAGCTCCCCGAATCGTGGGCAAACAAGATGGACAGCACCGCTGAAAAGACCACCGGTCTGCTTAGCATATTCTTCATGGCGTTCACCCTTACGCTGGTGTCATTCTCCTGCACAGGTCCTATCATAGGAACCCTGCTTGTGGAGGCTGCGAGCACGGGCGACAAGTTTGGCCCGGCGGTAGGTATGTTTGGCTTCTCCCTTGCGCTTGCTATCCCGTTCTGCCTCTTCGCCATGTTCCCGTCATGGTTGCAGAGCGCGCCGAAGTCGGGCGGATGGATGAACACTGTAAAAGTCGTGCTTGGCTTTATCGAGCTTGCGCTATCGCTGAAATTCCTCTCTGTCGCCGATCTTGCCTACGGATGGCACGTGCTTGACCGCGAGGCGTTTCTTGCTTTGTGGATTGTGATTTTCGCCCTGCTCGGAATGTATCTGCTCGGCAAGTTCAATTTCAGCCATTACGGTCCTGCCGACAGTTCGGTCGGTGTGTTCCGCTTTTTCCTTGCGATGACATCATTTGCCTTTACCATATATCTTGTGCCCGGATTGTGGGGTGCGCCGTTGAAAGGCGTGAGCGCGTTTGTTCCGCCGCTATACACTCAGGATTTCAACCTTTACGGTGGCGGATTCAAGGAGTATGACGACTATGAGGAAGGCATGAAAGCAGGAGCCGATGAGGGTAAGCCTGTGCTCGTCGATTTCTCCGGCTACGGTTGTGTGAATTGCCGCAAGATGGAAGGCGCGGTGCTCGATGAGAGCAATGTCCACGCCATGATTGAAAATAATTTTGTGGTGATAAAGCTTATGGTCGATGAAAAGAAGGAGTTGCCCATACCGGAAACTGTCGTGGAAAATGGCAAGAAGGTGACACTTCAGACCTATGGTGACCGCTGGAGCTATCTGCAGCGCTACAAATTCCAGGCAAATGCACAGCCATATTATGTGATACTCGATGCCAAAGGCAATCTTCTCTCCGGACCCTTCTCTTACGATGAGAATATTCCTAAATTTACCCGTTTCCTCGAAAAGGGAATCAAGGAATACAAGAAATAGCCGATGACCGAGCTTACCAACAGACTCCGCAAACTTGTGGCATCGCTTGACGATGCGCGTGTGCGCCGCGAGGAAGGGCTTTTCACCGCAGAGGGCACAAAGTGTGTGCTGGATACGCTTCGTCATTTCGACCTGCAGTGGCTTTTTGCCACGCAGGCGTGGATTGACAGGCATCACGGGGAGGTAAAGGGATACGAACCGATAGTAGTAAAGCGCGTAGACATGGAGCGGATGAGTCATTTGTCGACACCTCCCGAGGTGATTGCTGTCTATGTGATGCCTGCTCATGACATAAGTGAGCTTGACACGGCAGATAAACTTGTGATCGCCCTTGACCGGGTACAAGACCCCGGTAATCTCGGTACTATAATGAGGATCGCTGACTGGTTTGGCATCCGCGACATCGTGTGTTCACCCGACACGGTCGACCAGTATAATCCCAAGGTAGTGCAGGCGACCATGGGCGCGATAGCGCGGGTGAAGGTGTATTACACACATCTGCCGGAATGGCTTCACGACTGCGGGATGCCGGTCTACGGCACATTCCTTCATGGTGACAATATCTATACCGCCTCGCTCGGAGCGTCGGGAGTCATTGTGATGGGCAATGAAGGTAAAGGAATCTCCGATGAGGTTGCACGTGAGGTGACATGTCGCCTCACGATTCCTTCTTATCCTGTCGGCGCGGTGACAAGCGAGTCGCTCAATGTCGCCACAGCGACAGCTGTCACGGTAGCCGAGTTCCGGCGCCGTCAGTTTTAACTACAGGGTATCTATTATGGCAAAACAGGAAAAGACAGTGTGGTTCTGCAGCAACTGCGGCACCGAGTCATCAAAATGGATGGGGCGTTGTCCCGGTTGTGGGGAATGGAACACCATGGTCGAGGAACGGCGTGTGGTCAAGAAGACCAAATCATCTACATTTGAGTCGCGTGAGGATGTGGTGGCGCGCCCCATCACTCAGATTGAGACCCGCGAGGAGGAACGCATACACATGCCGAGCGAAGAACTCAACCGTGTACTTGGCGGCGGTCTTGTCGCCGGGTCGATTGTCCTTGTCGGTGGTGAGCCGGGTATCGGAAAGTCCACGCTTGTGTTGCAGAACATCCTGTCGATGCGGGGTCGTCGTATCCTGTATGTATCCGGTGAGGAGAGTGCGTCACAGCTGAAGATGCGCGCCGATCGTATCGGGCGTCTCAATGACAACTGCTATATAGTGTGCGATACATCGCTTGAATCGATTCTTAACCATATCGCGCAGGTTGAGCCGGAGTTGCTCATAGTCGATTCGATACAGACGATTGCTTCCGATGCCATAGAGTCGGCGGCAGGCAGTGTGAGTCAGGTGCGCGAGTGCGCGGCACGTCTCCTTCGCTATGCAAAGGAGTCCGGCACCCCCGTCATCCTTATCGGACATATCAATAAGGAAGGGTCGATTGCCGGCCCGAAAGTTCTTGAGCATATCGTGGATGCGGTGCTCCAGTTTGAGGGTGACCGCCATTACATGTACCGCATATTGCGCTCGATTAAAAACCGTTTTGGCTCTACCTCGGAGTTGGGTATCTATGAGATGGTGCAGAAAGGATTGCGTGAAGTTACAAATCCCTCGGAACTTCTGCTGACACAAGGCAGTGATGATCCGTTGTCAGGGATAGCAATCGGTGTGACACTCGAAGGGGTACGCCCCTTTCTCATCGAGGTGCAGGCTCTTGTCTCTACGGCGGCGTATGGTACTCCGCAGCGTTCGGTGACCGGATTTGACGCCAAACGCATGAACATGCTGCTTGCCGTGCTTGAAAAACGTGTGGGATTCAAGTTGGCTCAGAAAGATGTGTTCCTCAACATTGCCGGGGGTATAAAGGTCAATGACCCAGCACTTGATTTGAGTGTGATATGTGCTATTCTTTCCTCTAACGTCGATATTGCCGTTCCGCGCGATGTGTGCATGTCGGGAGAGGTTGGACTGTCGGGTGAGATTCGTCCCATAACGCGTATTGAGCAGCGTATACTCGAAGCGGAGAAGCTGGGCTTTTCCACTATCATAATTCCCAAGAATAATATCAAGGGTTTTGACACGTCACGTCTTAAAATCAAGATAGTGGAAGTGTCAAAGGTTGAGGAAGCGTTCCGTGCCCTCTTCGCTTGATAACTGAGATTGATAGTTTCGATTCGTTTGTATAATAGTGCGTGTTATTACGAATCCGGTGGGAATGTAACCTGTATATATGGATTTGTTACATGTCTTTCATGTAATCTCATATGTATTTCGTAAATTTGCAATGGACAACTATGGTGCATGATATCCTGACCGGAGTTTTATGTTGTCCATACAACTCCTTAAAATTAATTAACCTGATCAAATACTAAATTATGAAAAAGTTGTGTCATGTGATGCTATCACTTTTGTTTATGCGGTTTTTCACCTCATGTGGAAATGACGAAGTTGAAAATGTCCTTAATGTAGGGGAAATGATGCGGTTAGAGGGCGAGTTTGTGTCCGTAATGGATAATCAGAGCTGCGAGGTATGTAATAACGTAGGGGAGTTTGTGTCAGTTGTGGGAAAAGATATCTATAAGACTGGTCCTAAAATTGATTTCAACAGAAGTGCTGTGGTGGTGATTAAAGACACTTCAAGCAGTGGAGTCAGTGACATTGAGGCTGCATTTGAAATGGTTGAGGGCCGATGTGAGATTAAGGTCTTCGTTACAAAAAATTATACTACGATGGTCGAGCCTTGGTGTGTCGCGTTGGTAGTGCCCCGTGTAAAGTCAGGCAATACGAATTTATACATTGATTATAATTTTTAATCGTTGGTTGATGTACAATGCAGAGCGGCGATGAATGACCGAGGTCGTTCATCGCCGCTCCTATTGTATAAATCAAAGTTTATTTTGCCGCCTGGATTGCTTCATCAATCATTTCGCGGGTATCGTCGGCAGAACGACCGACTTTTTCTTTAATCCTGCCAATTTGCTGTTCGGCTGAACCATAAAGGTCCAGGATTGTCTTGTTGATTTCTCTCCTGATTTTACGGCCGCGCATTGTGGTGCGGGTATAACGCTCAGCATACATGCCGGTGAGTACGCCGGTTACGAGTCCGAGCAGAAATGTTTCGATACTACACTTCATGACTGTTAATTTTAATGGTTATCAATTGCCTTAATAACCTGTCAGCACCATGAATTGTTTGACCCCCACGCCACTTCTTAACATCTATTAATGCTGTTAAGCGAGGGAGGCGATTACGGCTTTGATTTGTTGAGCGAGGTCGTTTGCCTGGTCCATGGTGGGCGCTTCGGAGTATATGCGTATGATTGGCTCGGTGTTGGACTTGCGGAGGTGTACCCAGCTGTCGGGGAAGTCTATCTTCACGCCGTCGATGTCGGTCACTGTCTCGTTGGCATAGCGCTCTTTCACAGCCGCGAGTATGGCATCAACATTGATATCGGGGGTAAGCTCGATTTTGTTTTTTGCAATGGCATACTCAGGATAGGTCTTTTTAAGCTCGCTGACCTTTTTACCGCTCTTGGCAAGCAGGGTGAGGAACAGAGCCACGCCTACAAGTGCGTCTCTTCCGTAGTGGGCGGCGGGATAAATGACTCCACCGTTGCCTTCTCCACCAATGACAGCACCTGTCTCTTTCATCTTGGTCACTACGTTGACTTCGCCTACGGCAGCGGCGGAGTAGCTGCAGCCGTGACGGTTGGTGATATCGCGGAGCGCACGTGATGAACTGAGGTTTGACACCGTGGAGCCGGGTGTATGGCTCAATACATAGTCGGCTACAGCGACAAGGGTGTATTCTTCGACAAACATCTCGCCGTTTTCCATCACGATTGCAAGACGGTCCACATCCGGGTCAACCACAAAGCCTACATCAGCTTTGCCGGAGCGCATCAGGTCGGATATCTGCGTGAGGTTTTCAGGGATAGGCTCGGGTGTATGGGCGAATTTTCCTGTAGCCTCGCAGTTAAGCTCGATGATGTTTTTCACTCCGAGAGCGCGTAGCAGACGCGGGATTACTACACCGCCCACCGAGTTGACTGCATCGACAGCCACAGTAAAGTCGGCTTTGGAGATTGCATCGCGGTCCACGAGGTCAAGCGCAAGCACTGATTCGATGTGTTTTGCGTCGTATGTGTTGTTGGTGTATGCGTGACCGATTGAATCGAGATCAGCAAAAGTATATTCGTCATTTTCCGCTATGCGTAACACTTCCTTTCCCTGCGCGTCGTTGAGAAACTCTCCGTTCTCGTTAAGGAGCTTTAAGGCATTCCACTGCTTAGGATTGTGGGAAGCGGTGATGATGATACCTCCGCATGCCTTTTCCATTACTACGGCTACCTCGGTAGTGGGGGTCGAGGCGAGCCCTATGTTTACCACGTCAAATCCCATTCCGGTAAGGGTGGCTTCCACGAGAGAGTTGACCATAGGCCCTGACAGACGGGCATCACGACCTACGACAATAGTACGGTTGGTGCGAGTTGTGGTTTTACTGATAAAATGTGCGTAAGCGGCGGTGAATTTCACCACATCCACCGGACTGAGCCCTTCGCCCGGAGCTCCACCGATAGTGCCGCGGATACCTGAAATTGATTTTATTAGAGACATGTTTCAGTATGGTTTATATATTGCTTTTGAAATATCTTATCCGGTAAAGGTAGGGGGTAACCGCCGCGATTTCACTTGACATGCCGTACTGTGAGCGTATCACCAGCTCTACCTCGCAGCCGTAGCCGAGATAATTTAACGGCAGCTGTACGCCTTCGCCCCATGTGGATGATGATACCGACTGATAATTGCCGTAACGGATCGATTCGCTGTAAGATACATCGGTGGCATTCCCTTCGGGGAATGGATACACACCGGCGTTATACCCGGCGAGGTTATAGCGAAGGAAGCGGAAATACACGAGGTCGTTGTATTTCGGTCGGTTTTCCATGTCGCCGGTACGCACTACTTTCATATATACGTTGCCATCTTCATCCATGCGGTAGAAAGGGGCGTCTTTTGCCGGGTCTTCGGAAAGGTCCTGCATGATTCTGCCTATTTCTTCCTCGTAGTCGACGCCGGTTACACCCGATTTTGCATAAATCTCCTCGGCTAATCCGCGACGTGTTATGAATATGGAGTCGGCAGGTGCATCACCGATTACACGCTGGTCGGCAAGGTAATTGTTGATTGCCTTGGTTTCGTCGCGCAGCAGGTCGGCATAGCTTTTCGAGTCGTTGCAAGAAGAGAGTGCTGCACTCATCAGGAAACATCCCGTAGCAATAAAAAGTATATTTCGTAAAAGTCTCATGTCTTGTGTTGAAGTGTATGTGTTGGTTATTGTTTATAATTATTTGCCTTTTGATTCGAGATATTTCTCCATGTCAGCGAGGGTGGTCTTGAACAGTGCCACCGCCTCTTCGAGCGTACACTCAATCTCGCCTCCCGCAGCATTGACATGACCGCCTCCGTTGAAATATTTCTCACATATCTTATTAACGGGGAAATCTCCTTTGCTGCGTGTCGACACTTTTATGTGACGTTCGTCCTCACGCAGAAATACCGAATAAATTACATCCTCTATCGAAAGGGGCTCGTTGACAAGACCTTCCGTGTCGCCACGCTGATAGTTGTAGCGTTTCAGCTCTTCTGCGGAGAGTGTGAGCAATGCCGCTTTATGCTCCGGAAACAGCTGCATGTTTGCCACGGCATAACCATTGAGCTTTAACACGTTGGCTTTCTTCGTGTCCATTACTCGCTTGTAAATCTCATCCTTGTTGATGCCTTTTCTTACAAGTTCCGCGATAGTCACATAAAGGTCAGGGTCGTTGGAGTTGTAGGAGAAGTTGCCGGTGTCGGTCATCATGCCGGTGTAGATGCACGTGGCTGCCTTGCGGTCGATCATGTTGAACAGTTCAAGACGGCAAAGAAGCCTGAACAGGAGCATCGATGTAGATGACTGGTCGGGGTGTGATATGGTCACGTCGGTAAAGTCCTGCGGGCTTTCATGATGGTCGACAAGTATTTTTTTTGCGGTCGCCTGTTCGAGTGCGTCTTTCATGCGGTCGACGCGGTACAGGGCGTTGTAGTCGAGGCAGAATATCAAGTCAGCGTCATGTAGCAACTTTCCTGCAAATTCCGTGTATTTGGAATATGGCACGATGTCTTTTGCGCCGGGAAGAAACCGCAATGTCTCGGGAATCCGGTCCGGGGTCACGATACGGGCTTCCTTGCCTATGTTGGCAAGTGTGTGAAGTAATCCCAGCGATGACCCGACTGCATCGCCGTCAGGTGCCATGTGGCAGGTGATTACAATGCGCTCGCTCTCCTGGAGCAGGTCGCGCACTGCCTTTACTTTGGTTTCCGATATGACAGGTCGTAACATTTGTAGGCTTTTTTATCAATTTGCAAAGTTACCAAAATAAACCGACATATTCAATAGCGATTGATTGCCTTGGATTAAAAGTTATTTTTTATTGTGAAACGGGTTGATTTTTTGATAATTTTTTGCGAAATTTGCAATCCAAACAATTGAACATATATATTACTAATCTATAACTCATTAAGTCAATGAAGAAGAGTGCACTTCAGAAAGCCCGTGCGGCTTATCAGCCCAAGTTGCCCATTGTGCTTACCGGCGCTGTCAAAGCAGTGGAAGGTAAGGCTACTAACTCTGTGGCTGACCAGGAAGAAATCAAGAAACTGTTTCCTAACACATACGGACTTCCCGAAATTCAGTTTGAAAAGGGTGCTTCCGCAGGCAAGACAGAGCCTTTCAATGTAGGTGTCATCCTTTCAGGCGGTCAGGCTCCCGGCGGTCACAATGTGATCAGCGGTCTGTTTGACGGTATCAAGAAGGTGCATCGCGACAGCCGTTTGTACGGATTCCTCATGGGTCCCGGCGGTTTTGTTGACCATCAGTACATGGAGCTGACTGCCGATATCATCGACGAGTACCGTAACACCGGCGGTTTCGACATCATCGGTTCAGGCAGAACAAAACTTGAGACCAAGGCTCAGTTTGACAAAGGTCTCGAAATACTGAAGCAACTTAACATCAAGGCTCTCGTAATTATCGGCGGTGACGATTCAAATACCAATGCCGCGATTCTTGCAGAGTATTACAAGGAAATCAATGCCGGTGTACAGGTAATCGGATGCCCCAAGACCATCGACGGCGACCTTAAGAACGAGGTGATTGAGACATCTTTCGGTTTCGACACTGCTACCAAGGTTTACAGCGAGGTTATCGGTAACATACAGCGTGATTGTAACTCTTCAAAGAAATACTGGCACTTCATCAAGCTCATGGGCCGTTCGGCAAGCCATATCGCTCTTGAATGTGCTCTTCAGTGCCAGCCTAATGTCTGCATCATCTCCGAGGAGGTTGAGGCTAAGAAGCAGACTCTTAATGACATTGTGAACTCAATCGCCGATGTGGTTGCCGCCCGCGCAGCCAACGGTAATAATTTCGGTACAGTCCTCATTCCCGAGGGTCTTATCGAGTTTATCCCCGCTATGAAGGCTCTTATCGCCGAGCTTAACGACCTCCTTGCCGCCAATGCAGAAGAATTTGCAAAGGTTGACCGTCAGAATCAGCTTTCATGGATTGCCGACCGCCTGTCTGACGAAAATACCGCAATCTTTACCAGCCTTCCCGAAGGTGTCGCACGTCAGCTTTGCCTTGACCGTGACCCACACGGCAATGTGCAGGTATCGCTTATCGAGACCGAGAAGCTGCTCGGCGAGATGGTGGCACGTCGCCTCAACGAGATGAAGAGCGAAGGCCGTTATGTAGGCAAGTTTGCATCGCTTTACCACTTCTTCGGCTACGAAGGTCGTTGCGCCGACCCGTCTAACTTTGACGCCGACTATTGCTATGCGCTCGGTTTCAATGCCGCTTGTCTTATCAACGCCGGCGTTACCGGTTACATGTCAAGTGTACGCGGTTTGACCAAGCCTTCTGTACAGTGGATTGCCGGTGGTATTCCTATCACGATGATGATGAATATGGAGCGTCGTCACGGAGCCATGAAGCCCGTTATACAAAAGGCTCTCGTAAGCCTCGACGGTGCGCCTTTCAAGAAATTCGCTTCACAGCGCGACGGATGGGCTATCAACACCGACTTCGTTTATCCCGGCCCGATTCAGTATTTCGGCCCGGCTGAGGTGTGCGACCAGCCGTCACTTACCCTTCAGTATGAGCATCGTCAGCATCATTAATAGAGGCTGACAGCCAACCATAAAACCCGAATCACAGCTTGCAGGGACCGCCTCGGGGGAGCAATTCCGCTCTCAGGCGGTCCCTTTATTATATAGGTATGATTCCCGATTGACAAGCCATGTGAAAAAAATTTGTTATTACGGGATTTTGTCGTAACTTTGCGGTCACGTTGGTTCGCCCTAATTGTTTTGGCGGCGATTAAAAGGGAACACGGGTGAGAATCCCGGACAGTCCCGCTGCGGTAATTTTCATTAACGGTCTCAGGCATTGAGCCACTGGATTCCGGCTATACGGATTTGGGAAGGCGCCTGGGTGAAACCGGAAATAAGTCCGAAGACCTGCCTGCGTGTAAATAAAGATGTTTTTCTTCGAGGATGAGAGGACATAAAGAGATTAAAATAGTGCACGGTATGCAGGCGCGCTGCTTCTTCACGGGGGTTGCCGCATTGCTGTCGCTTCATGCTAATGGTGCCGAACCCGACTCTATCACAGGTAAGGTACACCAGATTGATGAAGTGACCGTGACTTCGCGTCGCGCTCCTAACAGGGTGTCGACTGCCGTACCCGTGCAGACCCTCTCTATCGATGATATCACCCAACTCGGTGTACAGAACATGGCTGACGCCGTACGCCGGTTTGCAGGCACGAATGTGCGCGACTACGGCGGTATCGGTGGATTGAAGACCGTCTCTGTCCGCAACATGGGGGCGGCGCATACTGCTGTCAGCTATGACGGCGCCCCGGTGAGCAACTGTCAGGCGGGTCAGATTGACATAGGACGCTTCTCGCTCGACAATGTCGGTATGCTCTCGCTTGCCGTAGGGCAGACCGATGACATGCTTCAGTGCGCGCGCCTGTATGCATCGGCGGCTGTACTCGGTATCACCACCGAGCGTCCCTTTTTTACCGGCGGCAAGACGGCAATGTTCCGCGTGAAGATGAGCGGCGGCTCATTCGGGTATGTCAGCCCCTCTTTGCGATGGTGGCAAAAAATAGGCTCTCGTGTCACGACTTCAGTCGACGGTACATTCATGCGCGCCGACGGAAATTATCCGTTTACATTGGTCAACGGAAAGTTTGTGACCCGGGAGCGTCGTAACAATTCCGCGATTGATTCCTGGCACGGAGAGGCGAATGTGTACTATGACATGCCTGATGGCGGCGATCTTCAGGTAAAAGGATATTACTTCTATTCCAAGCGGGGATTGCCGGGTGCTATTGTGCTTTATAACCCGGTCTCGACTGAGAAATTATGGGATGAGAATGCATTTGTGCAGGCAAAATATCATAAGGCTTTCTCTAAGAAGTGGGAGCTGCAGGCACATGCAAAATATAACTACGGATGGAACAAGGACACTGAGGAGGGACCGCAGTTCACCGGAAACCACTATGAAGCGGTTCATAAGCAGAATGAATATTATCTTTCCGCTACCGGGCTGTATCGTCCTGTAAATAATGTGACGGTGGCATTGGCGCAAGATGGTGTCATCAACACTCTTGAAAGCACTATGGTGGGATGCCCGAATCCTACGCGCTACACATCGCTTACGGCACTAAGCGCGCGCTGGCAGCCGTCGATATTTACCGTTTTCGGGTCAGTTGTCGGTACTTATATTACCGAGCGCGTAGAGAGTGGGGACCGTCCCCATGACATAAAACGTGTCAACCCGTCGCTGTCGGTAAGCGTCAAGCCTATAGCCGGGGAGATGTTCTATGTGAGAGCGATGTATAAAAGCACTTTCAGGGTGCCTACATTCAACGACCTTTATTACGACCGTCTCGGCAGCCGTGTGCTCCGTCCCGAAAAAGCTGATGAATTTGACCTGGGCATAACATGGAGCCGCTCGTTTTTTCCCGCGATGGATTATTTTTCAGTGACACTCGACACATATTATAACGATGTTACCGACAAGATTGTCGCCTTCCCCTCCACTTATGCCTGGCGTATGATTAATTACGGCAAAGTGCATGTGACGGGGCTTGACGTCACTCTCTCTACGGCATTTTCATTGCCGAAAAATATAAAACTGATACTTAACGGAGCCTATACATGGCAACGCGCGATTGATGTCACCGACAAGGAGTCGCGTAATTACAAGGCGCAGCTTCCTTATACGCCCGAACACAGCGGCAATGCTTCCGCAATCGTAGAGACCCCTTGGGTCAATGTGGGTTATTCGGTTGTTGCCGTGGGAATGCGTTACTACATGTCGGAAAATATCAAGGCAAACGAGATTGACGGATATGCCGAGCAGACGCTTACCGTGTCGCGTGATTTCAAGTTCAAGGGGTGTGACCTCACGCTCCGTGGCGAACTCATAAATCTTGCCGACGAGCAATATGATGTCATCAAGTTTTATCCTATGCCCGGGAGGTCATGGCGTCTTACGGGAGTATTTAAATTTTAACAACAAAAATGATTATAACATTATCAACTTTGATTATGAAAATGAGAAAAATTTATCTTGCGATGGCTGCTGTTGTTGCATTTGGCAGCGTGTTTACTTCATGTAGTGATGATGACGAGCCGAAGTGGAATGACGAAGGTTCGGAAATCACTCTTCCCGAATCAAGAATGTATATCCTTAATGAAGGATCAATGTCACAGAACAATGCTTCAATCAGTTTTTATAATCCCGGCGAAGGCGAGCCGAAATTTGTAGCTGACATCTTCTTTGACCAGAACGGAGGTCGCCTTGGTGACACCGGACAGAGCATGATTAAATACGGTAAGAATATCTATGTTGCCGTTTACGGGTCAAATTATATGGTCAAGCTCAATACAGCATGTGTGAAAGAAGGTGAGGTATCCTTCTCGAAAGATCCCGAACTTCAGGGTGGTGTACGCTACATCGCTGCTGAGGACGGCTATATATATGCTTCCTTCTATGGCGGCATTGTGGCAAAAATCAATGCTTCGACCTTGGATGTTGAAAAGAAGCTCAAGACTCCCGGTGCCAATCTTGAAGGTGTAGCGATTGAAAATGATTACCTTTATGTGGCAAATTCCTATGAGCGTACCACCGATCCCGAGACCGGAAAGAACAAATATAATTATTTCAAAGATGTATTTGTAATCGATCTAAACACATTTACTCTGAAAGAGACCCTCGTAGTAGAGCAAAACCCTAACATGCTCATCGAGGAAGATGACAAAGTATTCCTTATCTCTTGGAACTATAGTCGTGAAAGCTATGTGCTTCAGATGATTGACCCGGATGCAACCAACAAGGTTACCGAACTCGGTTATGCGACCAATATGGCTGGCGGTAACGACATGCTTTATCTTGTTGACTCACGCACCGACTATTCAGTACGACCCTACGTCACTACCAATACTTTCAGCTCTTATGACATCAAGAGCCGTCGTCTCAACACCACTTCATTCCTTAAGGACGCTCCCGCCGAACTTGCTACATCAAGCATCTACATGATGACGGTAAGCGAGTACACCGGCGACATCTACATCGGTGTGACCAATTACTCTGCAAGCAATGGAACAATGTATCGCTTCAAACAGGACGGAAGTTTTGTCGGCAAGTTTGATTGCGGCGGTCAGAATCCCCGTGCCGCAGTGTTCTTTAACTGATAATGTCGGTCTGTTGACATGAATATACAGCCTTTGATCAGGTTACTTTTGGTAGCAGTATTGCCGTTCCTTGCTTCGTGCAAGGGCGGCAATGCTCATATTGTCGCCGAGGGTGGCGACACGATAAAGATGGAATATGCCGAAAATCTCCGGCTTGTGCGTCACGACGGCTTTATAACTGCATCGGTCCGCAATCCCTGGGATACGACAAAAACACTCCATACATATATTCTTGTCCCTGACAGCCTGGAAATACCTGAAGGGATACCCGACGGCACTGTCGTAAGGACTCCTTTGAAGAAGGCGTTGATATACTCGTCGGTGCATAACAGTCTTGTAAGTGAATTTGGCTCTATCGATGCAATCAAAGGTGTGTGCGATGCCCGTTATATACATCAGAGTGACCTTGCAGAGCGTATAGCCTCCGGAGAGGTTGCCGACTGTGGTGTTGGCACGTCGCCCGACATAGAGCGTATCATCACTCTGTCGCCCGATGGTATAATGCTGTCGCCGTTTGAAAATTCCGGTACCTACGGTAAGGTAGGACAACTCGGCATTCCGATAATCGAGTGTGCCGACTACATGGAGACATCACCGCTTGGACGCGCCGAATGGATGAAATTTTACGGTATGCTATTTGGCAAGGAGGATGTGGCGACGCGTATGTTTGACGATACAAAAAGGGAATATCTCACATTACGGCAATCGGTTGATTCCGTTCAAGAACGCCCGAGAGTTATCGTCGATCGTCTATACGGTCAGGCGTGGTATGTTCCTGCGGCTAATTCGACCATGGGTATTTTCATAAAAGATGCCGGCGGCGAGAATCCGTTTGACGACTATGACCGCAGCGGCAGTGTCGGTCTTACCGGGGAAGAAGTGCTGTACAGGGCATCGGATGCTGATGTGTGGCTTGTGCGTTATTCCCAGTCGACCGACAAGACTCTGAGCGAACTGTCGGCTGACAATGCAATATATCCGCAATTTGATGCGTTGAAAAGTGGCAGGGTGTATGGATGCAATACCACCCATACGTATTTTTATGAGGAAGTGCCCTTTCACCCGCAATGGCTGTTGAACGACCTTATCACGATTTTCCATCCGGAAAAGAGTGATGTCGCGACAACACGCTATTTTACTAAAATGAAACCGTGAAATAATGAAATTCGCCGTACTCTCCGTGATGGTTATAGTGCTGTTTCTGCTGAATCTCTTTGTCGGTTCGGTGGATATCCCGGCGCGTGATGTCATCGACATATTGCTCGGCGACGACACTCATGGGTCTGCCGGATTTATCGTTACCGGAAGCCGTCTGCCTATGGCTGTCACAGCACTTCTTGCCGGTGCGGGGCTTGCCGTGTCGGGGCTGATGCTTCAGACCTCTTTCCGCAATCCGCTTGCTGGACCCTCGATACTCGGTATTACCTCGGGTGCGAGTCTCGGGGTAGCGCTGGTATTGCTCTTTTTCGGAGGGTCGGTTGCAATAGGCACTCTCACGATTGGCGGTTATGCCGCAGTGATATTGGGGGCGTTTGTGGGGAGTATGCTGATGATGGGGGTGCTACTCGGTCTCTCCACGCTATTGCGAAATGACCTGATGCTTCTTATCACCGGTATCATGATGGGTTATCTCGCTTCTTCCCTAATTATGCTCCTGAATTATGCCTCGACTGCCGAGGGAGTGCAGAATTACGTGATGTGGGGCATGAGCAGTTTTAACGGGGTATCGTTGCAACAGCTGCCGCTGTTTGCCGGCGTGACTCTTGCGGGCATATTCCTGTCGCTGTTGTTGATAAAACCGCTTAACGTGATGCTGCTTGGCACAGGTTATGCCCGTAACTTAGGTATAAACATACAGCGGGTGAGAAATATGCTTTTACTTGCCACCGGGGTGCTTTCGGCGGTAATCACGGCATATTGCGGTCCGGTGTCGTTTATCGGTCTGGCGGTACCGCATATAGCGCGTATGATTTTCCGCACCGACAATCACCGTGTGCTTATGCCTGCGTCGCTGTTGTGCGGTGCGGCGGTGGCTCTCGGATGCTCGCTGTTGTGTATCCTTCCGTCAGGAAGTGTCATCCCGGTCAATGCAGTGACGCCCGTCATAGGTGCACCGGTTGTGCTGTGGGTATTGTTGCGTCGCCGTAAATAGTAATTGACGATGAAACATGACGTTACGATAGATATCCACAACCTGACTACCGGCTATAAGTCGGGTCGCGAAAGCCATGTAGTGACACGTGGAATAAACGCGACACTCCGAAACGGAGAGCTGACCTGTCTTCTCGGTCCTAACGGCGCGGGAAAATCTACCTTGTTAAAAACTCTCTCCACCTTTATCCCTCCACTTTCGGGAGAGATAACGCTCTTGGGAAATCCGCTCGACTCCTATTCCAATGCCTCGCGGTCACGGTTGATAGGAGTGGTGCTTACTGACAGGGTGAATCTTGATAATATGACGGCGAGGGAACTCGCCGGTCTCGGACGCACACCGTACACCGGATTCTGGGGCACACTGTCGGCTGACGATGAAGCGATTGTAGATGATGCGATGTCGCTTGTAGGCATCTCGCATCTTGTCGGACGCATGATTGACACACTCAGCGACGGCGAGCGCCAGAAAGTGATGATAGCCAAGGCACTTGCCCAGCAGACTCCGGTAATATTCCTTGACGAACCGACCGCGTTTCTCGATTATCCGAGCAAAGTGGAGCTTATGCATCTTCTGTTGTCACTGTCGCGCGAATATGGAAAGACGATATTCATGTCGACCCATGATATAGAGCTTGCGCTTCTCACCGCCGACCGTGTGTGGCTTATCGACAAGCCTCACGGAGTTGTGACCGGAACGCCCGAAGATTTGGCACTTGACGGAAGTCTCGCCCGCTATTTTGAGCGTGACGGCGTGAAATTCGATGCCTCGACCGGTTTATTCGGTGTGGCTTTTTCTCCTCGCCGCATGGTCTCCGTAAAAGGGGAGGGGGTGCGCTACAATATGATGGTAAAAGCTCTTGCGCGTAATGCGATAGCTTTATCCGAAGACTCGAACGATGAGATTGTCGTCACCCCGGAGGCATTTATATATGGCGGTGAGAGCTTTCATGACATTGCTTCACTCCTTGACCGATTATTATAATAGAGATGGAAACAAACAAGATATATACCCGTGGCGGCGACTGCGGCATGACCTCCATACACGGTCGTGACCGTGTGCCGAAAACCGATTTGCGCATTGATGCGCTGGGGACTCTTGACGAGCTTAATGTAGTTGTTGGTATCGTAAGGGCAAAGATGGATTCCGCTAATCCACGTCAGCAGTTGCTTAGAAGTATCCAGGTCACACTGATGGCATTGATGAGCAGTGTCGCCACTCCAAGCCGCATACGGCATGAAAACCGGGCGCGTGTCACAGCCGATGCGGTGACGGCACTTGAACTGGCTATCGATGAGATAACCGCTTCTGCAAGCCGTCCTGAATATTTTATCCTTCCGGGAGGTGACGAGATTTCGGCATTTCTTCATCAGGCAAGGGTGACGGCGCGACGTGCCGAACGCTGTCTATGGCGACTCAACGACGTTGATGAGGTCCCCGCTGAAATAATGCAATATGTCAACCGTCTTTCCGACCTGTTTTTTGTCATGGCACGTGCCGAGTCGCTTGCTTCCGATATCCCGGAGGAGAGATGGCGGCTGTTCCGCTTGCCCTCGGGCAAAGGCGCGTCAGGGTGTCCCTATTCGGAATGATGCCGATTAGTCTTTTTCCGACAGTTCGAGCCACCGCAGCTCTTTTTCATCAAGAAGAGCCTTGACCTCCTCATATCGTGCCGATTTCTCGGCGATGTCATTGACCACTTCGCCACTGTTGAAGATAGCCTCAAGTTCTGACTTTTCGGCGTTTAATGCGTCGATTTCTTCGGTCAGTGCCTCAAATTCCTTCCGCTCCTTGAATGTCATTTTGTTGGATTCCCTCGGTCGGCGTGGCTTTTCGCCTGTCGGCTGTACGGCTTTCTGCGGTTCTGAAAGCTTTCGTTGAGCATCGGCATATTCCCTGTATTCCGTATAGTTTCCCGGGAAATCCTTGATTACGCCCTCGCCTTCAAGCACAAACAGATGGTCGACGATGCTGTCAAGGAAAAATCTGTCGTGGCTCACCACGATAAGGCATCCCTTGAATCCGCGCAGATAGTCTTCCAGAATGCCGAGTGTCACGATATCGAGGTCGTTGGTAGGCTCGTCAAGTATGAGGAAATTAGGCGAGCGCATCAATACCGAGGCGAGGTGCAGTCGTGCGCGTTCTCCTCCGCTGAGTGTGTGTATATATTTCTGCTGGTCGGCAGGGGAGAATAAGAAATGTGTAAGGAATTGCATAGGGGAATAGCGCACGTCGCCATTCACCACAATGTCGTCGGCTATCTCCGTGATGGCATCGATTACGCGCTTGTTTTCATCAAATGAGATACCTTCCTGACTGTAATAACCGAATTTTACGGTTTCGCCCACATTCCATGCGCCGCTGTCGACGGGTACTATGCCCTGGAGCATCTTGATAAATGTGGATTTTCCGACACCGTTGTGCCCTATGATTCCGAGCTTTTCATATCGGGAAAACGTATAAGTGAAATCATCAAGTATCACCTTGTCGCCATACCGCTTGCTGACCCCCTCAGCCTCGAATATCTTTGATCCGATGTAGGATGACTTCACGTTAAGCTCCACATTGCTCTCCGACAGATTGACGCGTGACCGGCTCTTAAGGTCGTAAAACGCATCGATACGGTATTTAGCCTTTCCAGCTCTTGCCTGCGGCTGACGGCGCATCCATTCCTGCTCCTTACGCAGCGTATTCTTTACTTTTGCCAGTTCCGAAGTGAGTGCGTCGATGCGCTCCTGACGGCGGCGCAGATAGTAGTCATAGTTACCGTCGTAGGTGAATATCTGCTGACGGTCAATCTCGATAATCTTGTTGGTCACGCGGTCAAGGAAATATCGGTCGTGGGTCACCATCAACAGCGTGACGCGTGAGCGCGTAAGCCAGTTTTCAAGCCATTCGATTACGCCGATATCAAGATGGTTGGTCGGCTCGTCAAGTATTATGAGGTCGGGTTCGGAAAGAATCACTTTTGCCATGGCAACGCGCTTCGCTTGTCCGCCCGACAGTGTGTCGATACGCGCCCCGGTGTCGTTGATGTCGAGTTGCGACAGCAGCTGGCGTGTGCGGTCGACATAATTCTGCGCGTCTTCTTCATGGATATGATGATCAACATCAAGACAGTAATCCATCACGGTCATGTCGGTACCGAATACCGGAGTCTGCTCAAGTATGCCCACACGCAGTCCGTTGCGGAATATAGTGTTGCCGGAATCGGGACTCTCTTTCCCTGCAATAAGCTTGAGCAGGGTGGACTTTCCGGTGCCGTTTTTCGCGATTACGCCTATTTTGTCGCCTTCATATACTCCGAAGGTGACATCCTCAAATAATAATCGGTCGCCGTAACTTTTCGTTAGATTCTCGACCTGTAGGAAACTCGTTGCCATATCAGTTTATTCGGGCATAAGCCCGAAGGTTAAAAGGTTAGATTCGGGCTGCGCCCGGGGTTATGGGGTTAGGTTTAAAGTTTAAGGTTTAAGGTTTAGTGATTAGGACTTAGGGGATATGCCGCAATCACCGTTGACGCTTTAACCTTATAACCCTATCACCTCATAACTTTCGGGCATTTTGCCCGAATAATGCCCGAATCAGTGCAAAGATACTACAAGATTTACCCTGTCGCAATGTACAAATGGAAAAACTTGCTGAAAGATTTGTTTTTTATTGTTGGAGGCGCTATATTTGCGATATGTTTATAATATCAAAATAATATCACATGGAACAGAACAAAAATCATGAGTATGAGTACGCCGGTACGACAGTCAACGGGTTTGTAATGGTTGCAGTCACCTATATTTTATTCCCGATGTTACTGGGATTCAACACTTGGCTGCTTGAAGACAGTAGCTTCGGATTGTCGGTGGTGATAGATATTGTGCTTGTCGCGTTGATGATACTGTTTTCATGTGGTTTCTTCACGCAGCAGCCTAATGAGTCGCGCGTGATGGTGTTTTTCGGAAAATATAAAGGCACACTCCGCTCGACAGGCTTTTTCTGGGTAAATCCGCTGATGAACCGTAAGCGCATGTCGCTGCGTCTCCGCAATATCGATGTGGAGCCGATTAAAGTCAACGACAAGTCGGGTAATCCCGTGATGATAGGTATGGTGCTTGTATGGAAGGTCGAGGATACCTACCGTGCAGTATTTGATGTCGACAGCGAGCAGAAAAGCCTCTCCATGACCAACGGCGCGATTTCCGTAACTCCCGGAAATACGGCTGGCGCTCTTGCGCGGTTTGTCAGCATTCAGAGCGATGCCGCGTTGCGCGAGGTTGCAAGCCGGTATGCCTACGACGAGACCGACAGCCGTGAGGGCGAGCTGACCTTGCGTAGCGGTGGCGAGGAAATAAATGACCTTCTTGAACGCAAAATCAACGAGCGTCTCGCAATGGCGGGAATAGTCGTGGTTGAGGCGCGTCTCAACTATCTTGCCTACGCTCCCGAGATAGCCGCAGTGATGTTGCGCCGTCAGCAGGCAGCCGCGATAATCACCGCAAGGGAGAAGATCGTTGAGGGTGCGGTGTCGATGGTGAAGATGGCGCTTGACCGGCTTAAAGAGGACGATGTTGTGGAGCTTGACGACGAGCGTAAGGCAACCATGGTGAGCAACCTGCTCGTGGTGCTTTGTGCCGACGAGCCTGCACAGCCTGTTGTAAACACCGGAACATTGTATCAGTAAACCTTCGACCGTGACTGACAAGCAATCAGGTAAAGGGAAAGGTTTCCTGCTACGTCTCGACCCTGAGATGATGGCAGAGGTGGAGCGGTGGGCGGCTCAGGAATTCCGGTCGGTCAACGGACAGATTCAATGGATTATCGCCGATGCCCTGCGCCGCCACAAACGCGCCCCCAAAGCCCCCGGCGAGTAGCGCGCCTTCCTTCGAGGGGCGATTAAGTCGCCGCATTGACTGCATGGTTTGATTGAAGATTTGAATTGTCCGCCTTGATATGAAATATTAGCGGTTAAGTAACTCGCGAAAATTAGTTGATATAAAAAACTTATAAACTGATTTATCAAAATATTGAAATCCCTCAGTTATTCTTGTTGATGAGGTTGACGATGAATTTGATCATTATGTCCTTTTCTTCGGTGCGGCTTTCGGCAATCATGAGGGTGAGGGCGACGAGGGTGTTGTCGGCGATGCGCTTGGTGTCGTCCTCATTATAAATAAGAAAAAGTTTATTCGTTAAATCCTGTGGATTGGTTGTCGATGGCATGAATGATTTCGAGTTTGAGGGATTCGGGGTAATCTTCGTTTGTCATGTAGCATGTGATGATGCGTTGGAGTAGGTCTTTGTTGATGCGTCCGGCGTGTGCGGTGCTGCTTTGCTTTCTCGTTTTCAGTGAGAAGCATCCTTATGTTCAGAAATGCCCGAAATGTGAACATTCCCTACTGACGTGTAAACTTAGGGACATTAATGTCTCTAATAAAATGTAACTTTAGCTTTTTCAGTGAGTTACCCTGACTTAAAATAGCCATTAGCCCGAAGTTCATCCCAATATTCCTGAACATAACGCTTAATGGCTCTCTGCGTGTTTGAGTCTGTCATGAAATAAACGCCCCGGCTTTTGAAAGCGGAGGCGTTTATATGGAAATGTCGTGATGTCGTGGTGCAGATTATCGGGTGGCGATGACCTCGATTTCTACAAGCACGTTCTTGGGAAGAGTCTTTACGGCAACGGCTGAGCGCGCGGGGTAGGGGGCCTCGAAAGTCTCGGCATATACCTCGTTCATTGCGCCGAAGTCGCCCATGTCGGCGAGAAATACGGTTGTCTTTACCACATTTGCGGTGGTAAGTCCGGCAGCTTTCAGTATTGCCTTTACGTTGGCAAGCGACTGGGCGGTCTGTGCCTTTATGCCTTCCGGTATTTCTCCGGTGGCGGGATTGATGGGAATCTGTCCCGACGCGAAAAGAAACGCACCTGTGTCGATAGCCTGGCTGTAAGGTCCGATTGCTCCGGGAGCCTCATTGGTTGAAACTGGATTTTTCATCTGTCTTGTTGTTTAGTTATGTTGAAATTAAAATATGTGACGTGGCGAGGGAGTGCCCGATATGTCGACATCAATATCCATGAGCACTGTGTCGGAATCAGCGTTTATGGTCGCTTCGATTGACTTCTCGACGACGGATAGAATCGGTGAAAATTCCTCCTGAAAGTTGGGTATGAAATCATCGGAACCTTGCGAGTTGAGACGGTCAAGTACAAATCCGAGTGTTATGTCGTGAATGTCGACTGCCGGTTGATAGGCGTGTTGCTCTTTTTCGTTTTCCGAGTACACGATTGAAAGTAGCCCTGCATCAGTCATTTCCCGTATAAGGTCGGTGACGATACGCGACGGCATGTGATACAGTGCCGCAAAGTCCATTATGGTGAGGGGTTGGAGCTGCTCCCTGAAGCGCTTCACGATTATCGTCATTATGACTACGGCTATTTTGCGCTTGTAGTCGAGTGAAATGGCGTTGATGTCGTTGCTGAAATTGAACTGGAATATGTTCTGCGACGAATAGCAGAGCACAGCTCCGGCGAGAGTGATGCTCCATACGAGCTGGAGCCATATCAGCAACAACGGCAGGAAGGCGAAACTACCGTAAATGGCATTGTATTTCGACACATATATCTGTCCCGACACGAACAGGTATTGCAGAATCTGGAACGCCGTGCCGGCGAGTACGCCGCAGTAGAAGGCATGTTTGAACTTTACCTTTGTATTGGGGAAAAGCATGTACATGCCGGTAAAGGAGAGCCAAGTGAGTAGGAAGGGCGCAAAGTCAAGAAGCACCTTCACGGCGGGTGAAAACAATTTAAAATGCGGGTTGTCGACTATCGTGGTCGACATGAGCAGGGAGATTCCGCTTGAACACACCATAAGAATAGGCAACAGAAACATGATGGCGGTGTAGTCGATCACTTTTCGCGCCATCGGGCGGTTGCTCTTTACCCCCCACACCTTATTAAATGAATCCTCGATGTTGCTCATGAGCGAAATCATGGTCCACAAGAGAAATACGAGACCCACTCCCACGAATATGCCCTGTGATGCCTGGGCAAGATAATGGTCGACAAATCCTATCGAGGTCTCAAGCACTTCGCGCTGAGAAGGGAAAAATGTGAATAGCTGTGATTTCAGCAGATTCTGGAAACCGAATCCGCGCCCTATCGCAAAAAGCAATGCCAGAGCGGGCACGATTGCAAGCAAAGTGTTGTAAGTGAGCATCGAGGCGCGGTTCTGAAGCTCACTGTTCATAAACGACTGTACCGACAGGTTCAGCGTCTTTATGGTGTTGACTTTCCAGTTGCGGCGCGTGTCGCTCCACACCCCCGTGGTGCAGTAGTCCCAGAAATTACGTATCCTGGCTGTCCATGCCGAGATGAGCGTGGATAATTTTGAAGGAGCGGGTTTCTTGTCGCCTGTCATTGCCGTAGTGCTGGTCTGTTTGGTTAAACTGTTTTGCAAAATAACAAAAAAACTGCGTGAAAAGTCTGATTTAACAATAAAAACATTTAAGTGAACATACTCTTAGATAATTAAAATTTGGTTAACACCGCAGATTGACGTATCTTTGCACTGCAATGATTGACGACAAGTCACGGACAATGGCGAGAGCCGCGCTCACGGAATATCTCCGGGTGAAAAAACTCAGAAAGACCCCGGAGCGCTACGCTATACTTGACAAGGTGTGTGCGATGACGCGCCACTTTGACATCGAGGCGTTGTATGCGGCTATCGAGGACGACGGCTTTCATGTGAGCCGCGCCACGCTTTACAATACCATGGAGCTGTTTACCGATTGCGGCATTGTAAGGCGTCATCAGTTTGGTGCCCAGCCGGCTCAATATGAGCTGGTGACCGGTGTGTCCAATCATCTGCATCTCATTTGCCAGCAGTGTGGCAAGATTAAGGAGTCGCAGGATTCCGAGCTGGTTAAGTTCATGAACTCACGCAGCTATTCGGCGTTTCACACTTCTTATTTTTGCCTCTATGTCTATGGAATATGTGCGGCTTGCGCCCGCCGTAACAAACGCTACGAAACTGAAAGAAACTGAAAACAAAACAATATTGAATAACATGAAAGTTGACGTTTTGCTCGGCCTGCAGTGGGGCGATGAAGGGAAAGGAAAAGTAGTAGATGTACTTACTCCGCGTTACGACGTGGTGGCACGTTTCCAGGGAGGTCCCAACGCCGGACACACTCTTGAGTTTGAAGGAAAGAAGTATGTGCTCCGTTCGATTCCGTCAGGAATATTCCAGCATGGTCAGACTAACATCATAGGCAACGGCGTGGTGCTTGACCCGGTGCTTTTCCGCGAGGAAGCAGAGTCGCTTGAAAAGAGCGGGGTAGACCTTAAGAAGATATTGAAGCTTTCCAAGAAGATTCATCTCATCATGCCTACCCACCGTCTGCTCGACGCTGCGAATGAGAAAGCTAAGGGCGGCGCGAAAATCGGTACTACAGGCAAGGGTATCGGTCCGACATATACCGACAAGATAAGCCGTAACGGCCTGCGCCTCGGTGATGTGTATCACAACTTCGACAAGAAATATGCCGCAGCCCGCGACCGCCACGTGGCAATGCTCCGCTCGATGGGTGAGGAACCGGAGTTTTCAGAGCTTGAGCAGAAGTGGCTGTCAGCAATCGAGTATATCAAGGGTTACGATATCGTTGACAGCGAGCATCTGGTCAACAAACTGCTTGCCGACGGCAAAAGTGTGCTTTGCGAAGGCGCGCAAGGTACCATGCTTGATGTCGACTTCGGCAGCTATCCGTTTGTCACTTCAAGTAACACGATATGTGCCGGGGCATGCTCGGGTCTCGGTGTCGCCCCCAACAAGATAGGGGAGGTATTCGGCATATTCAAGGCTTATTGCACCCGTGTAGGCGCAGGACCATTCCCCACCGAACTTTTCGACGAGACAGGCAAGCTTATCCGCGACCTCGGTCACGAATATGGTGCTGTTACCGGTCGTGAACGCCGTTGCGGATGGATTGACCTTGTGGCGTTGCGTTACGCTATCATGATTAACGGGGTGACCCAGCTTATCATGATGAAGAGCGACGTGCTTGACGGATTTGACGAAATCAAGGCTTGCGTGGCTTACGAGATAAACGGTGAGCGCGTCGAGGATTTCCCCTTCTCGATTGAGGAAGATGAAATCAAGCCTGTATATGTCACTCTGCCCGGATGGAAGACCGATATGACCGCCATGAAGAGCGAGGATGAGTTCCCGCAGCAGTTCAAGGATTATATCGCCTTCCTTGAAAAAGAGCTTAAGACTCCGATTACTATTGTCTCTATCGGTCCCGACCGTGAGCAGACTATCATCAGAAAATGATTACAGTCAATCTCATAAGAGACATAGTGTTACCCGAAACAATCATAAAATTAATATCATAAAAAACTGACAAGCAATGGCAAAGGTAAAACCGTTCAGGGGCATACGCCCTCCGCGCGAATTGGTCACGCAGGTGGCTTCGCGGCCTTACGACGTGCTTAACTCCGAGGAAGCCCGCGAAGAGGCTGCCGGTAACGAAAAGTCGCTTTACCATATCATAAAACCGGAAATCGACTTCGAGCCGGGCACCGACGAGCATGACCCGAAAGTGTATGAAAAGGCAGTGAGCAATTTCAAGGCTTTCCAGCAGAATGGCTGGCTCGTGCAGGATGAAAAGGAACATTATTATATCTATGCCCAGACAATGAATGGCAGGACGCAGTACGGCTTTGTTGTAGCGGCTAATGTCGACGACTATATGGAAGGCCGCATAAAGAAGCATGAACTGACCCGCCGTGATAAGGAGGAGGACCGCATGAAGCATGTGCGCGTCAATGATGCCAATATCGAGCCTGTGTTTTTTGCGTTCCCCGACAATGCGACTCTTGACGCCATAATGAAAGAGGTGATTGCCGGCACTCCCGAATATGATTTTGTGGCTCCCGACGGTTTCGGTCACACATTCTGGGTGATTGACGATGACAAGATGACGGCTGCCATCACCGAGGCATTCGCCGGAATCCCGTCGCTGTATATCGCCGACGGGCATCATCGCACGGCGGCTGCCGCGCTTGTGGGCAATGAAAAAGCGAAAGCCAATCCCGCTCACACCGGCAATGAGGAATACAACTATTTCCTTGCCGTGGCATTTCCGGCGTCACATCTCAATATCATAGATTACAACCGCGTTGTGCGAGACCTGAACGGTCTCGATGCCGACGGATTCCTGAAGGCTCTTGACAAGAGCTTTGTAGTTGAGCTGAAAGGGGAGGAGGAATACCGTCCCTGCCGTCTGCACAATTTCTCGCTTTATCTTGCCGGGAAATGGTATAGCCTGACTGCGCGTGAAGGCACGTATGATGACAGTGACCCTATCGGACAGCTTGACGTAACCGTGTCGAGCGATCTTATTCTCCGCGATATACTCGGAATCCATGACCTGCGCAGTGACAAGCGTATCGACTTTGTGGGGGGAATACGTGGTCTCGGCGAACTAAAGCGACGCGTCGATTCCGGAGAGATGGCAGTGGCGCTTGCCCTGTATCCGGTGTCCATGGACCAGTTGATGCGCATTGCCGACACCGGCAACATCATGCCTCCGAAGACTACGTGGTTTGAGCCGAAACTCCGTTCCGGTCTGGTCATTCATAAGCTTGACGACTGATGACCGGGGTTATAGCCCACACCGGTACCGTGGTCAGCACGACTGCGGATACCGTTATTGTGAGGATTCATGATGGTGCCGACAAATGTGGCGGATGCAGCATAAAGTTTATGTGTAACGGTGCCGGTGACGACAATCCGCGTATAAAGGTTCCCGTGCGAAACGGCGAGAAATTTGCCTGTGGCGAAGAGGTGCGTCTTTTCATCTCTGACAGCAAACAGTATTCTGCGACGCTGATAGCCCTTGTGCTTCCGTGTATCGCGCTTGCCGCCGGAGTCGCACTTGCCGCGCTGGCTGGTCTCGACGAGGGATTGAGCGCCTTGGCGGGACTGCTTTTTGTATCGCTTTATTTCATTGTGCTGTACATGATGCGCAAGCGCGTCAACAAAAAGTTTACATGGACCATTGAAAAGCTTTAAGAATAAATTACCAACTAATCATTAATAATACCAACAAATTACCGTGAGATGTCACCAATCATTATTGCAATTCTAACTTTAGGAGGGATTGGCATCTTGAGTGCCATTATCCTCTTTATTGTCTCGAAGCGGTTTTATGTGAAGGAGGATCCCCGTATCGAACAGATCGAGGGGCTGCTCCCCGGTGCAAACTGCGGAAGCTGCGGCCGTTCAGGCTGTCATGATTTCGCTTGTGCATGCGCCTCTGCCGATTCGCTTGACAATCTGATGTGTCCCGGTGCCGGTGATGAAGCGATGGGAAAAATTGCTGAAATCGTCGGGCTTACCGCTGCGGCTTCCAAGCCGATGGTCGCTGTGCTCCGTTGCAACGGGTCATGTGAGAATCGACCTACAACTTCAAATTATGACGGACCCAAATCGTGTGCTATCCTGAGCTCGCTGAGTGCCGGCACCACTGACTGCCCTTACGGCTGTCTCGGTTGTGGCGACTGTGTATCGGCATGCCGGTTCGGTGCTCTTCACATGGATCCCGTCACCGGTCTGCCTGTCGTGGATTATGACAAGTGTACCGGTTGCGGTGCATGTGTAAAGAAATGTCCGCGCCACATTATCGAGCTCCGTGCCAAAGGTCCGAAGGGACTGCGTGTATGGGTGGCTTGTGCTAACAAGGACCGTGGCGCGCAGGCGCGCAAGGAGTGTTCAGCCGCTTGTATCGGCTGCGGAAAGTGTGTGAAAGTGTGTCCGTTTGAGGCAATCACGCTTGCTGACAATCTTGCCTACATTGACTTCGAGAAGTGTCGTCTTTGTCACAAGTGTGTCGCCGAGTGTCCTACAAAGGCTATCCACACCACAAGAATAGTTAAAGAAATCAAGGTAACCGAATAACATCATGTTGCATACATTTCGTAAGGGAGGAGTACATCCCCCTGAAAGCAAATTGACAGCTTCGGGCACGATTATACCCGTAGAGCTGCCGCGTGAAGTGGTTATTACCTTTGCGCAACATATAGGGGCGCCGGCAAAATGCGAACTCAAGAAAGGCGACCATGTAAACCGTGGCGACCTTGTCGCCGCTGCCGGAGGCTTCGTGTCGGCTAACGTGCATGCCTCTATATCGGGCACTGTAACCAAAGTTGATAAATATAAGACGGCGTTCGGTCTGCCGGTAGATACCGTCACTATAACCGCTACCGACGAAGATCATCAGAATGACCTGGATGCCATCGCCGCCGTCAAGCCTCTTCGCACCGACGAGGAGATTGCCGCCCTTGACTCCAAGGCGCTTGTGTCGATTATCGATGCCGCCGGTATCGTGGGTCTTGGCGGTGCCACATTCCCCACCAAGGTCAAGCTTTCACCTCCTCCGGGAAGCAAGGCTGAGGTGCTTATCATAAATGCAGTCGAGTGTGAGCCGTATCTGACAAGTGACTATCGCCTGATGATGGAGCAGCCGGAGAGACTGATCGGCGGCATCAAAGTCATGTTAAGCATGTTCCCGAACGCGAAAGGCGTGATCGGAATCGAGGAGAACAAGCCGGAGGCGATCAAGCTTCTGGAAGGTCTCGTAAAGGATGAGCCGAAGATCTCGGTATGTCCGTTAAAGACAAAGTACCCGCAGGGCGACGAGCGCCAGCTGATCTATGCCCTCACCGGACGCGAGCTCCCGACCGGAAAGCTCCCAGCGGACATCGGCTGGGGCGGCTTCTACGCGGGGACCCGCGCCGAGTATCGC
>OGQO01000757.1_pt1 | contig 32937 bp, 27 predicted proteins | sample 1553241 | NCBI WGS metagenome assembly OGQO01 (sample SAMEA2579933, study PRJEB22360) | human gut metagenome | biome: human gut; feature: human-associated habitat; material: faeces | place: Denmark | collected 2008/2010
TGATTACGATTTTGATTAACATACGTTAGTACATTTATCACCACACAAAGAAAAAATATTCCAACAGGTTTTACAATAGAAGATAGTCTTAAGCGCAATTTGCTTGAGGAAAAAGTAATGGGACCATACGTATTTGTCTATGTTGATATGATAGATAAAAAATGGAAGTTTAGGTACTTTATCCTTTCACGTAGCCAGTTTATTGAGCTACTTCATTCTGCACATGTTTGGTACAAGTATGATTGGTATAGAGAAAAAGAAATATCTGAAAAAAGTCCTGCAGGAATAGATGTCAAATGGCTTATGGGAGAAGATGAACATGAAACTAATAGACATAAAGCTTTTGCGAATCCGTTGAAAGGCGTTTCATGCGAGGACTGTTGGGAGAATATTTGGGAGGATTAAGCCTATGTCACTCATTCAGAAATATATTTGGGTAATCAAGACAATCCATCGTTCAGGACGTATCACATTGAAGGAACTCAATGAAAAGTGGCGTCAGAATATTGACCTTAGCCGTGGCGAGAACTTGCCACGGCAGACCTTTGATCGTTGGAAAGGTGGCATTCTTGATATGTTCGGCATTGTGATTGATTGTGAACAGCATGGCAAATACCATATTATATAGCCAATCCGGAAGTGTTAAGCGAAGGAGAGTTGCGCACATGGCTTCTTGATACCTACGGCACGGCTGAAACATTATCAAGCAGTATATCTATCCATGATAGAATACTGACAGAAGAGATTCCTTCAAGCCAAGACTTTCTTGCAACAATACTTGAAGCGATGAAGTCAAATACTGTTCTACAGATGACATTTCAATCTTTTACTATGAAAGAGGCGAAGACATTTCTTGTTGAACCATACTGTGTGAAAATGTCCGCACAGCGTTGGTATATGTTAGCAAGAAACGTAGACTATAACTACTTGCGGTTGTATTCTCTTGACAGAATGGAAAATGTCAGGTTAACAGACGCTCATTTTGTATTGCCAAAAGACTTCTGTGCAAAAGATTATTTTGCAGAATACTTTGGTGTTGTATTAGATGAATCTGCTCCGCTTCAAAGAATTGTTTTAAGAGCGGACAAATACCATCAGCACTATATGCGCACATTGCCGTTGCATCTTTCGCAAAAGGAAATCTATGCATGTGATGATTATGCCGATTTTGAATTAACCCTACGTCCAACCTACGACTTCTATATGAAGTTGATGAGTTTCGGCAATATGATAAAAGTGTTAGAACCCGAAAGTCTTCAGGAGAAGATATATAAATGGTTGGAGAAAACAATAGAAGTTTACAAATAAAAATAATTCAATAAGTATGGAATCAAGATTATTTCAAGCCTTAAAGGCTTTCAAAGGTGCAGAAGGTTGCGAAGCAAACCTATTTGAAGAGTTTAAGAAAATAGCAGCAGCTGCATTCTTCTCTGGCTATTTTCTTATTAATGGCGGTTGTAAGGATGCGTATAAACTAAAGTTGACCTGCATCGAATTCTATTACCATGAGGATGATGGCAATATTAAAGATGAAAAAAAATATCTGAAAGGGAAAGATGAATTTGGCTACGCCTTAGGTGCTGTATGTCCAAATCCATCGGGAGTGGATGTTTTGTTTGATGACCCACAAAAGAAATACCATGCGTCTTTCTTGATCAGAGGCTATAAAGCTATTGAGCCTGGTAAAAAGGAATGGGAGAATAATGAAAAAAGAAAAAATTGGGCTCCTCATGACTTTTGGTATGATCTCTTTGGTGGAGCAAATATGCTAAGCAATGGAAAGTTTAGTATAGAGTGGATAGATGAGTCTGATGAAACGCTGGGCTATGCAGAACCTATGCAGCGAATCAATATAGAGGATAACAGGTTGTGGGGATTTAAACGAGTTGAAAAGCTATGATAACAGAACAATATAAAGACAAAGTGTTCTTTTCACAGTTGCTACGTGCTGATTATCCCAATATCTATAAGGATGTTTGTGAAATTCTGGATGCTAATAACGTAGCGCATGAAACGCTTCCTTTAACTAAGGATTATTGGTGTCGTGATTATATGCCGATACAATTTGCATGTAATTATTTTTCTCAATTTGTCTACAATCCCGACTATCTAAAAGGTAAGGAAAAATACATTACTGATGTAGATAAAGTGATAAATAAGATAGAAGATGAGAATTTTATCATCAATCATTCTTCTTTGGTTATTGATGGTGGAAATATTGTTGTTGGCGAAATAGAACAACCAAATACTTACACCACTAAATCCTTTATTGTAATGACAGACAAGGTGATGATAGAAAACGAAGGATTATCTAAAAAGGAGATAGAATCTAAAATTCGGGATTCTTTCAAACATAAAGAATGTAATTCAACTTTTGGTGAAATAACTATAGTATGGTTGCCATGGGATAAAAAGGATGTTTGTGGGCATACGGATGGTATCTTAAGATTTGTCGGCGCACAAAAAGATGGCAAACCTGTAGTGTTAACCAATCTTTCTGTATATGATGATGGTATTGCTACTCAAATGCGTAATATCTTGATGGAACATTTTTATGTTATAGAGTTGAATCTTTCTGAATATCACGAATTAAGTTGGGCATATATCAACGCTCTTCAGACACGTGATGTTATTATTGTTCCAGGAATTGGCAATACAAAACTTGATAATGAAGCAATGAGTCAGTTTATTGCTTTATATCCTGATTATAGAGGAAGGATTTTTCAAGTTCAGATGAAAGAATTTATCGAGAAATGGGGTGGAGCTTTGAATTGTTGTTCATGGACAATTAGTGAAGATATGTCCCAATTGCATCACGATATAGAGAATGATAAAAGATTCATTTCTATCATAGAGAAGTATCAGAAAGACTCTAATAGTGTATGCTTTGATGAAATCCAATTCCTTGGTGACTATTATCCTAGAAAACTAGAGAATTATAGTAGGGAATTGGATCGTTTGTATTTTGGGTTTTAGAACATAAGTGAGCCGTGAAATATCATCCTCTAAGATTGTAAATGAAGTACTGCTTACACCCTCTATAGTAAGCAGAACTTCTTCTACGGCACTTATTGACTTATTTTTTTAATTCTTGATTTAATGCAGGTATCTGATAGCAGATACTCTTTCCTCCGCCTGTAGGCATCAACACCAGACAGTCTTTGTTGCTAAGTATATGGCGTATAATGTTCTCTTGTAGAGGGCGAAAGGAATTATATCCAAAATATCTTTTGAGTATAGATAGCATAGGTTATTATTTTAAGATGGACTATGAATATATCTATTATTGTGACAAATGTACAAAGAATTATTGAGAAATCAGGTGACTGATACTCAATTTCAGATAGAATGTCTCTCTGCCGAATTGGTTGAGATGCTTATGCGCAGGTATGGATGGGATATGAAGAAGGCACTTGACGAACTGTATTCTTCAGAAACCTATAAACGATTGTGTAATCCTGCTTGTGGCTTGTTTTATGAAGGGGCTGTATATGTATTCTCGTATTTGGAAAACGAGATAGGAACAGGTGTGGTAAATTAGAATTGTCTGTCATTTTTTATCCTGTAACGAATTGTCTGATGACTGGGATTCAGACGGGAGGAATATGGATATTACGACATGAACTTTTGGGGCAGCTGTCTGACATCTTTTCTGCCCATCAGGGGAAAGCACCGTGCCCATGTTGGGTAAGCAGCTTACTCCGGTTGGGCAAGCAGCGTGCCCATTTTTCTTCCAAATGCAGTCATCAGGACGTCAATGTAATATCTTGCAACAGCTTGCAGTCCTTTGTATTTTATAAGGCGTCCACCTTGTTTATTCGTATCCCGTCAACTTGTCTACTTTCAATTAAACCCTAATGACCGTTTTGGGTTAATGACAAAGAGTGTGTCGCAATGATACAGGCAGGCTTGTAACCACACCTTATATATCATTACGACACACTCTTCGTTTATATCGTCTGTCTTGTCCGGCAGACCGTTTGGTGTATTACAGCTCCAGGTCGCCGTTGAAAATCTCGTGCCAAGGCAGACCCTGCTTGTTCAGCTGCTCCATGAATGGATCCGGGTCGAACTCCTCCACGTTCCATACACCCGGACGGCGCCACAGTCCCTTGAAGAACATCATCGCACCGATCATTGCCGGCACACCGGTGGTATAGCTCACTCCCTGCATTCCGGTCTCCTGGTATGCTGCCTGGTGGCTGCAGTTGTTGTATACATAGTATGTCAGCTCCTTGCCGTCCTTCAGTCCGCGGATGCGGCATCCGATGCTTGTCTCTCCGTCGTAGTTCTCGCCCAGGTCCTGTGGGTTAGGCAATACTGCCTTGAGGAACTGCAGCGGAACAATCTTCACCTTCACCTTCTTGTCAGGGTTGTCGGCCAACGGGGCCTCGTATTCAATCTCGTCGATGCGCGACATGCCAAGGTTCTGTATGCAGTCGAGATAAGTCAGATACTGCTGTCCGAATGTCATCCAGAAACGTGCGCGCTTGATGGTAGGATAGTTCTTCACGAGGCTCTCAATCTCCTCGTGGTGGAGCAGATAGCTCTCCTTCGGTCCCACGTTAGGATAAGTGAGCGGCTGATGTATTTCGAGTGGAGCAGTCTCCACCCATTTTCCGTCCTCCCAGTAGAGACCCTTCTGGGTGATTTCACGGATGTTGATTTCAGGGTTGAAGTTTGTGGCGAATGCCTTGTGGTGGTTTCCGGCGTTGCAGTCCACGATGTCGAGATACTGAATCTCATCGAAATAGTGCTTTGCAGCGTATGCCGTGAATATGCTTGTCACACCGGGGTCGAATCCGCATCCCAGGATTGCCGTCAGTCCGGCATCCTCGAAACGCTTTTTGTATGCCCACTGCCAGCTGTATTCGAAGTGAGCCTCGTCTTTCGGTTCATAGTTGGCAGTGTCGAGATAGCTCACTCCGCAAGCCAGACAAGCCTCCATGATGGTGAGGTCCTGATATGGCAGGGCGAGGTTTACGCAGAGCTCCGGCTTGTAGTCGTTCATGAGAGCCTTGAGCTGCTCCACGTCGTCGGCGTCAACCTGAGCGGTCTTGATGTCAGGATTTCCGATATACTCTTTGATTTTGTCGCATTTAGACTTTGTGCGACTTGCAATCATGATGTCGGTGAAGACATCAGCGTTCTGTGCGATCTTTACGGCAGCCACGGTGGCTACACCGCCGGCGCCAATGATAAGTACTTTTCCCATATCTATGTTTTTTTTATTTTATTTCTTCTCCTTTAATTCCCAATGCGCTCATGAGCGAATATCCCAGAATCTCCTGTCTGAAGTTTCCTCCCTCCATGGGCTGCATGGCAAAGAGTGTGATGCGCTTGCCTTCGTCGTCGATGCGTCTGAGGGCGTGGCGCACTTTGGCGTATGCTTCCTCGTCGTCGGGAACCACCATCACCCGCTTCACTTCCTTTTGCGAACTTGCTATCATGGCGGCTTCGGCAATGAAGTCGGCTTTGCTCACCAGTTCTTCCACGGGGTATGCGCTCATCGAGAACTCTCCGAGATGGTCGTTGAATGCCATTCCGTTTATCTCCGTCTTTATGCCGGAAGGCGTGAAGTTGTCGAGACGCTCCGTTTTCTTGTCGTGGATCAACACCACCTGCACCTCGTTCTTCCCCTCTCTCACTCCTCCGTCGAGAGCCACGCAGTCTATCCATCTTGCCAGGTCGGCTTTCGGGATTCTTCTCATCAGCATACGCTCAAAGTTCACGGTGAGGTCAAACGCCACCTTGTCGATGAAGTCGGCGTCGGCGATTATCACGTTCTCGCTCCATTTAGCTGGATTGTCAAAAACATTGTTCATGGTTGCAAAGTTAGCGTAAATCGCTTTCAGAACAAAATTTGCAAAGGTAAGATTTGCAATTTTCTTACTTATTTCATCCCCCAAACGGTCAATTGGGCCTTTGGAGGATTGTCTGCTCTCTGATAGCTTGGGTATAAAAGGCTGTTTGCAATACGTTTAAGCCCCATCCTTGCATTCCCGGAAGAATGTATAGGATGGGGCTGCTCGTATCAGTTTGTTGCAGTCTTATTTAGGCAGGTTGAATGCCTTGCTCATCTCTGCCATCTGTTCCTGGCTCATGCCTTCGGGCTCGAAGCCCATGCATTTGGAACTGATGTATATCTTTGCACTCTTTGAGAGCACGTCGATCTGGTCGAAAGCGTCCATCACGTCGAGTCCCTTGGCAAACACGCCATGCTTCTCCCACAACACCACGTCGTAGTCTTCGAGTTCTCGCAGCGTGGCGTTGGCTAGAGTGTTAGAACCAGGCAGTTCGTAGGGCACCACTCCCAGTCCCAGCGGACAGAATGCCTTCGTCTCCGGAATCATGCTCCAGAGGATGTTGGTGAGCACGTCCTTTGTCAGGAACTTGCGGTTGTGGCTCATTGCCACCAGTTCGATAGGATGTGTGTGCACCGTTGCCTTGTATGGTGAACCGGTCTCTATGAGATGCGCATGCACGGTGAGATGCGATGGCAGTTCGCTAGTAGGCATCACTTCGTTGTCGGCGATTATCACGTAGCTTGCGCAGTCGTCAAGAATGCGTATTATGCTTCCGTTTTCCATTGGGCGTCTTGCCAGGTCGCGCATTCTCTTTCCCGTTCCCTTGCAGTAGAAGTAGCATCCCTTGAGAGCCGGCAGCGTAACTCCGATTTGTTTCACGTCGCTGATGGCAGGCATTGCCTTCATCTCCTCGTCGGCATATTCCGTCACGTTCACAGTTATGTTTCCGCCGTTGCGTTCTGCCCATCCGTTCTGCCACAGATATCCAGCCACTTCGGCAATCTTCTCCACCTCGCTGCTGAGTGCGGGGCGTCCTTCCAATATACTCTTCATGATGTTTTGTATGTGTAATGTTCTATGATTATGTTTTTATTCAGGTGTAGTTTTTTATCTTATGCAAAGATAATGCATCTTATTCTCCCGCCAGTTGTAAGAATTGATTTTTATACTTTTATTTTTGCGATGAGAGGTCGCGGTGTGATTTCAGAGTCATTTACTGGTTCTGGATTTTCGCTGCGTTTGCAAGGTTGCAAATGCCCAAATGATTTGTATGGTGATTGTAATGTTGTAAATTTGCCGGCATAACAGACTATTAAATAAAAGCATACCGAAATGGAATACATATTGAAGACCAAACATTCAGAAATTCTGGACCTTTTGAAAAAGTTCCAGGATAGGAAAAGCGGAAAGATAGTTGAAACGAGAAAAATATTGAGAGACAGCTTCTATTTCTTGCGCCGGAAAGACAAGAGACTGGTGCTCAGGGCATTTCTGAACGGAAGCAAGACTGATATGGACTTCGCATCTTTGAAAATGCAATACCGGTGGTTTCCGGAACTTATGCCACTCCTCAAAGAAAGATGGCTGTCTGTGCAGACAAAAGAAGTGGCCCTCTTCATCATACACAATACAAGCAAGGATTATGTCCTGTCGCAGAAGCATTTGCTCATCAAGACATTGGGCTATTATCAATATCTTGCCGAAACAGCCCCTTGGGGTGAGGAAGAAGTTGTTTCTCCTTCTCTCAACCTTCCAGATTACGCTCTTTCAAGAGCCGAATACTGTAGGGTCTGTTTCCTTTATGGAATACCGATAGACAAGAATGAAATTCTCAAGTCCTTGTTCCTGAACATAATAGAATATCTTGGCTATGAAGACAGTCCGGATTGGGCTAGATGGAGTATGCTACCATGGGGAGTAAGAAGGACGCTGGATTGGAGAGAGAATTTCAGTCCTGTTTTATACCTTGATTTTTTGTTGAATCAGGCAAATGTGGGATTGATAATCCAGACGATGAGGGATTTTAACATGAAAAAGGAAATGGAATTCTTTTGGGAGTGGAAAGAAAAAATGATCGACTCGTTTCAATGCTACTCCTCATTTGATGACGTTGAAGATTTCTGCAAATACATTGTAACCAAAGTGAGGGAGAATTTCCCGCCTCAATTTTCCTACATGCTTCCGAAACGAGAGAAAGCCCCCATTGATGGCAACCAACAAGAGGAATAAGAATCCATAAAACAGATTACCCAAATAAAATCCGAAAAATGAAAACACTAAAACTATTTGTTGCCATCCGCGCTTGTTATCCTTGGGATGAAGTGAAAAGTATTTTATTCAGAAAAGAAAATTGATACAGATATGGAAGAAAACAAACATTACACTCTTAGACTGATTGGCTCATTCCTTTCATTTCTTTTTTGCGTTTGCCTGGTATCGTTAACGTTCATCATGCTTTCGATGTGGTTGGTTTTAACGATGGTGTTCGTGCAGTTACTATTGTACTATATCTTCGATTTCGAATTTTGTTATGTCTCAATTCCTGTTATAGGACCTGTTATAGGAAAACTTGGGGAAATATTTTGTTGGGATGAATTCCATATAGGACTTTTGCTGTTGATAGTTTTTTTTATAGGGGTTATTATGAAAATACGTTTGGTATGGAAAAATCAGAAAGTAAAATGAATAAAGAGATTCGTCGCTGGAGAACTTTCCGGCAACGGGGTGTGTTTGTAGGTGCGTTTATGCTTGTGCTTACCGTGTTCATTATGGCAGGCACGTCGAGAGCAGACAGGATGAGGCCTGCGCCCATAAAGAAGTCAAAGACGCAGAACAATGATGTGCGTAGACAACGCACAGATGGCAACATAGTGTTTTGTGTGCCGAAAGGGTTCATCTGCAAAGACAGTGTGTTTGCGGGTTGCAGGTTGTTTTTGCTTTTAGGCGAATCCGAAACTGAAGTTACGTTAAACAGTGGCTTTGACAGTGATGACTCGCCCGAACACATTAATTCCATCTACAGAGATTTGGGTGGTGAAGAAATGGAAGGATATGAGTCAACTGTCGTTGCAGATGTAACGAAGTCGGACAAGAGTGTCACCAAGTGTATAAGGGTGAGGAAATACACAGGTCAAGGCATTGTCGTGTATTGGAGATTTGCCGTATTGTTTGACAAGGCAACTGGAAAGATGTGTCTTGTCTCGGCATACGACAAGGGAAAAGGTGACTATCTGGAACCCTTGCTTGAGTCGGTGCGCTTCAATCCGTGACGGGTGGATGCAGAGGGCTTTCCCCTTAATATAAAAAAGATGTAGTTGCGTAATTGTTACGCAAAAGAAAGTTAAATGGATAATTCTTCGCGTATATTTTACACATGTGTCTTTGCTGCTATGAAAATCCTTCCTATATTTGCATCGGAAATTCTAATGAGCAAAGAATATGAAGAATCTGTTGATGTCAGCTGCTATCGGCGATATAGCCGGCAGCGCATACGAGGGAAGAAGTCGTAGGACCAAGGATTACGACGCAGTGAAGATGTTCTCGTCGAGAGCACGTTTCACGGATGATACGGTATTGACATTTGCCTGTGCGGAGGCTTTTCTGCACGGCTTGGACATGGCGTCAAATCTCTGGATGTGTGGCAACCAGCATATTGACGCTGGGTTCGGCAGTAGGTTCAGACTGTGGCTCGGCGACCATTACCATCTGCCTTATCGCAGCTTCGGCAACGGCAGTGCGATGCGGTGCTCATCAGCAGGATGGCTGGCACATACGGAGGAAGAGTGTATAAGGCTTGCTACGGAGACGGCTCTCCCATCACACAATCATCCGGAGGGCATAAAGGGGGCTGTGGTTGCCGCCCGCTGTATCTTCCATCTGAAAAACGGAAAGGACAAAGACTTCATCCGACAGGAGATTCTCGACAAGGAGTATCCCTTCTGGGCAGGAAAGAGCTATGAAGAAATCAAGCCCGCCTATTCCTTCGACTCCACTTGCCCGGGGAGCGTCGGTCCGGCAATAATCAGTTTCCTTGCCTCAAAAGACTATGTGGACTGTCTGCGCCTCGCCATATCCCTTGGCGGCGATGCTGACACGCTGGCTGCAATCGCCGGTCCTATGGCATACGCCTTCTATCGGGAAATGCCCGAGCCGCTGGTCTATCAGGCTCTGAAGAAGCTTCCGGAATGGATGCAGAAGACCAACGAGGAGTTTGACGAGAAGTGTGGCATTGAATAAAGATAACAATAAAAGGAATTTGGAATATTGTGGAGTGATAGGATAACCAGTTTCCAATGAATAAATTTAAACTGACATACAATATGAAACAACTCAACATCATCCTGGCAGTACTGTTGCTGCTCTGTCTGTTCAAGATGCCTTACGGCTACTATACGCTGATGAGGCTGGCGGCAACGGTCGGGTTCGTCTATATAGCGTACAGGTATTATGAAATGAAGAAGGAGGCACTGGTGTGGACCTTCGGTGCATTGGTCCTGCTGTTCCAGCCGTTGGTAAAGATAGCCTTGGGCAGGGACGTATGGAATATCGTGGATGTCGCCGTGGCGGTTCTGCTGATAGTGCTGACCTTTGCGGTAAATAAAAAGACGATTGAAAAAAACTGATTCAAATATAAACCTATAAATACAGATGAATCGGCATACAACTTGCAGCAAGGTTATTCATACCTTCAGGTGAGCTATAGTAATCGTCTGCACAAAGAATACTTCCGTTCCATTCCATTAGCTGCTGTATTGCATTCGCTATCTGCAACAATAGCCCTTTCACTCTGTTACCTGATGGCATAAATCCCCTCCCTGTCTATTTCGTCCAACAAATACGGATTAATATGCTTGTGGAGTCTGATGACATCAACGGAACATTGGAGAAGATCCTCAAGGAAACGTTTCAGTCTGACCACCATGTAGGCTTTGGATTCCATGTCAACACAAACGTCCACATCGCTGCCTTCATGCTGCTCGTTTCTTGATGCTGAACCGAAAATGCGCAATGACTTAATGCCGAAGTCACGCTTAAGTTCCTCGGCTTTAGACGATATCAGCAATATGTATTCTTTTGTTGTTTTCATCGAATGGAATATATAACCTGACGCAAAGTTAATTATTTTATGGTAAAAGACAAGGAAAACAATGACAAACTCTATCATTCACCTTGTTTTTATCATATAGAAGCAGAAAACTAAAGCACCAAATCTTTTCGCAGCAATATAAATTATGATTACATTTGCATAAACACTATTGACTACCGACTAAATTCAATACACTATGTTATACAGCTATATGGAAAAGCCCAAGCCTCCCCTCACTCCAGAGGAGGAGAAAGCGAAGGAGGAGCGTGTAAAAAAGGAACGCCGCAACGAGATTATCCTGACGGCAATAATCCACACCCTGCTGCTGCCCGTTTTGCTGGTGATAGCAATCCTTATGCTTATCTATCTCGGCATAGTGACGGGTTGGGAGAAAATACAGGAATGGAAGGAGAACGGGTGGAAATTCCGGAATAGAGATGCCGAGGAAGAATGGCCGCCACGCCGGAAGCTCATCTCGCATACAGAGATAGAATGCAGGAACGAGCTGCCTGTGCTGTTCGACAAATACTATGTGGTATATGTGGAGACGGAATACAACGAGCCTCTCAACTCCTTCATCAGAAACAATATAGAATATATCCGCAAGGAATTCTCAGAGAAATACTACCATTTCGTTTATATACCCGAACTGAAAAACATTTCTGACGAAGACCTTGCCTATGCTTTCCCTCTCGACGCAGCATTGATGACCGACGAGATGAGAGACGGCATACGCGGCATCACCACCGAACAGTTCACCCGGATGTTCGCCCCTCTAATCGGTATGGACCTTACCGGCGGCAAGGCGGGGCTGTTGAGCCTTGGCTTTTACAATGGAGACTTTGGATGCGGATTATATGATGACGTCAATTATTCAAAATCCACCTTCTTCTATATAGACCTGCAGACCTGCTGCCCAGATAAAATCAAGGAGGCGTTCGAGGAATATTTCAGGTTCTACTGCGGAGAAAAACATGCCCCGTTCAGTGTGCGCCCAAGGGATGAATACCCTCTCGACAATTGGCAGGAAAATGAACTACACGGAGATCAGAGCGACGCTTCAGACTATTCGTTTTATTACGACCAAAAGAAAATGCAAGATGTAGCCGAAGAAATCAGAGAGAGGGTTGAGATACTGAAGCAGGGAGGATATATCGAACTCCTGCTGCATACGCTTGGTGAAGACCTGGTGAAGCAGATAAACGACTCACGGAAGACTGCCACTCCGCTGATGCACATCACAGTGGCTGACGACCTGCGGATATTCATTCCCGAGCTTGACAACCGCGAGGTGAAGATGCCGTCCCTCGCCCGTGCCCTGTATGTGTTCTATCTCCGTCATAAAGAGGGAGTGGAATTCAAGTTCCTCTCAGAGTTCACCGAGGAGATCTTCTCGCTCTACCGTCTCGCCAGCAACCGCCTTGACGATGCCCGGTTGCGTGCCACGGTGGACAGTCTCGTTAATCCCGTAGACAACAAGATAAACGAATGTACGAGCAGAATCAAATCGGCGTTCCTCAGAGTGATGGACGAATATGCGGCGCGCAACTACTATCTGCAGATGCGCAACAGAGAATTCCGCAGGGAAGATTCCAAAGACAAGAATCTGTTGAGGCTATACAGAGACTATGCCAAATATATTTCTCTGCCGCGTAGTCTGGTCAGCTATTCAGAAGCCGTCATGCGAGTGCCCGTAGTCAAGGGCAGCAGCTCCCAAGAGCGGTGTCTCAGAGAAGAAGAGTTCTGGCGTAGAAATCATAGAATGCGTGAGGCTGTCAGTGATGTTGAAAAATTCAATAAAAAGAAATACTTGAGCAGGAAAAAACGCGAGACAGAGAAGCAGCGCCTGCGCCAGAAAGTGGTGGAGGCATCTATGGCTGTGCTCGAAATGGAATCGAAGAATTTTCTTGCCCACTTCAATCTCGGCGATATGTATTGCAATGCCGTAGACTATGAAAAGTCTATCCGCGAGAACACTTTGATTATCGAGCATGACGCCTACACATGGAACGCCTCGTATATCAACCGCGCCCAGGCTTATCTCTACGCTGGAGAATACGACAAGGGACTTGCCGACATCGACAGCTATTTCAAGTCTCTGCGCCGATGGGAGGAGGCTGATAAGGAAGCGGAGAGAATCAGAAAACTGCTGCTTGCCAAGAAGAAACCGCTCTTGTGAGCCCAAACTGCCAAATGGCCGAGTAGGGAGTGAAGATGTCAAATGAAAAAGTGATACTTTCCTGTAAAGCGTCCAGGAAAGTATCACTAAAAAATCATCGATGCGTCGGAGCATCGCCGCGTTTTGCTTTATCCGCAAAACATCACATTATCCTTCTTATCTAATCACCTTTACTGATTTCTTTGTTCCGTCTGCAAATTTTGTGGTCATGATGTAGATGCCGGTTGAAGGAGACTTCACCTTGCGTCCGCAGAGATCGGTGTATTCCATGCTCTTGGCATTCGCTGTCTCGGTAGCGCTGATGCCGTCGAGTTCTCCGTATCTCACGATGTTTGACCTGTATACCGTGTCGCCGTCCTTGTAGAGAGCCTGCACTCCGAAGCTCGTGTAGTCAGACTTGTAGAAATACATAGAGCGCTTGTTGCCATAGCTGAAGATGTCCCATTTGTCGCTGTAGCCGTAAGGCATGTCGGTAATCTCGTCTTCCGGCAGGTTGGTGTATTCGCTCTTGCGGAAAGTGAAGAGGTCGTTGTCGAAGTATATGTTGTAGTATAGTTTGGCAGGGTCGAGGTCGCCGCCGTCGGCAGATGTGCTGCTGAGTGTGAACGCCACGTTGCCATATCCGTATCCGCTGTCGTAGTCCTGGAAGTCCACGATTTCAGGATCGGCAGGAGCCGCAGCCACCGGTTTGAACAATCTCAGGCTCGGAGCGTTGTAGTGGGCGGCAGGGTATATGAATTTCTTGCCGTTGTTTACGAGGAATGTGCCTTCCGCCTTCATGGTGTTGCTCTCCGTGTTGCAGTCGAACACCAGGTCCTTCTCGATATATATACTGTCCACGATGCCGTAGTCGCCGTCCTGCTGCACGTAGCCCGCCGGACTGAAGTATGCGTGGCAACTGTCGTTATGGTTGATGCCGATGTAGGCTCTGTCGGTGAATATCGCCTTGCCTCCTTCGAGTCTTCCCTTTATCCATGCGTTGTCCACATCGTCGGTGAAGCTGCCCATATATATGTCGTCGCCCTTTATGGCAACGTCAACGCAGCGGGAGTCAGCCGTCACGTCGTCGGCAGAATATGTCATCAGGTATTTCGTCACCGCAGCGTCGGCAGGAGGTGCGGCTATTGTCATTGTCTCAGGACTCATCTGGTTGATATGGTCGCCGAATCCCGTCCATGTTCCCGTCTCGTCGCCCACAGCCATATACACCTTTGCCGTGTCCACACGTATCAGCGAGTCGTTGCGCAATACATATTTAATGGTCTGCGAGGTTTCGTCGGGAGTCATCGTCAGTCCCTCCTGTCCGTCCACGTCCACTTCTTCCTTTATCATTCTCCAGGCATAGAAATATTCCGTTTCTTCTGTCTCTTCACCGTTGTCGTCGAGCACCGGCTGTGAGTAGTATTTCTGTGGCAGCTCCACGTTGATGGTGCCGTCGGCAGCCTTTGTTCCCTTTATCCATGCTCCGCTCGGCATGGTGCAGATGGCGTTGCGGATATATATGTCGCCGTTGTCGCACAATACATAGTTTCCCAATGCCGCATCCACGTCAGCTTCCACGGCAAAGTCCCAGTAAGGATAATATCCCTGTCCTTCGGCATACAGGTTGCTGAAGAGTGTTCCTTCTGGCTGTTCCATTATCAGCGGTCCGTCGCCGGCAGCCTTCCTCACCTTTGCAGGCTTCGCTGCATTCCTCTTCCAGTCCGGAATCAGCAGGTTGGTCTTTTTTGCATTGTGTGCCATTTTGCTTGCCGCGAGGCGTATGGGGCTGTTGCCGGAAGGCTTCGTGTCGTTTACTCTTGCTGAGGGTTGTGCCCATGCTGCCAAGGCCACCAGCGATGCTGCCAATAAAGTAGGAATCTTGTTCATAAGCGATTCTTATTAAGTTAATGAATATGGATTGGTTGTTTGTACCAATTGGTTGATTGTTCCTTTGTCTTCTTTTTGTTCCAGTTCGGCATCGTGGATGTTGCGGATTTATGTGTCCTGATGCTTGTCTGGAACTATATGTAATGCAAAAGTATATAATTAATTTCAAATGGGAAAATAATTTGGCAAAATAACTTTCTATCTGTTATTGATATTCTTGTTTCCTTGTGATTGATGCTTGTTCTGTATATGTTATTCCTCTTTATATTTATCTATCTCTTTAGTCGTTGGCGTAATGAAGTTATGTTGATGGATATGAGTAAAAGTTGCCAATATCGCTGATTTTCAGTAAAACCAGGAATTTCAAAAAAACTGTCAGATCATCTGGTTTTTGGTTGCAACATTCTGACAAACAGGCAGTTGGCTGTCTGACGATTGTCAGGCAATTGTCTGGATGGTTTGCTGATGAGAGGAATTGTCAGATGTGAGGTATTGCATGCGTTGGCAGAAGTCTGAATACAGGAATGTGAGTATTACAACATTAACTTATTGGGCAGACCTCTGACAGAAATTCTGCCCATCCGGGGCAAGCACGTTGCCCATGATGGGCAAGCAGCGTGCCCCAGTTGGGCAATCGTCGTGCCCATTTAAGGACATAAAACCATTTGTGTTCAAGTGTATTCATTCGTCATTGAAATTCGTGTAGAAAAATGTAGTGCCGCTTTAAAAGTTCGTGTAGAAAAGTGTGGTGCTGTTGCAAAAGTTCGTGTAGAAAAGTGTATCTTTGCATTGTTTTTATGTTATAAAAGCATTTTGAATTATCAACGGAATCTAAAAAAACTATGCGATATGGAAAGATAATTTCCATGTCGCCTTACAGAGAACAGGACTGGATGAAGAATATCCCATTATATGCAGTGGAGGAGAGCTTCTGACTCATGTCTTTGGAGCGCATTTTGAAGTAATCATCATTGTCAGGTTCGCATAATAATTAATATTGGACACCTCTTTATACAATAATAATGGGAGAAGAGCGTTATAAAGTCGTATATACACCACATTTTTGATTTATGATAGAATACGTTAGAGGCGAGCTTGCCGAGCTCACGCCAGCCTATGCTGTTGTTGAGGCTCATGGAGTGGGCTACGGACTGAGCATTTCGCTTAACACCTATAGCGGCATACAGAACAAGAAGGAAGTGAAACTGTATGTCGTCGAGAGCATACGAGAGGATGCGTATGCCCTCTTCGGATTTTCCACCAAGCAAGAGCGGGAGATGTTCCTGCTCCTCATCACCGTGTCTGGAGTAGGAGCCAACACCGCCCGCATGATTCTCTCCGCCATGTCGCCGGCAGAACTGTGCAACGTCATTTCTTCGGGCAACGAGAAGATGCTGAAGACCGTGAAAGGTATCGGACTGCGCACGGCACAGCGCATCATAGTTGACCTGAGAGACAAGATTGCCGTGGAAGGAATAGCAGACCAGATGCCGGCAGCAGGTGTTGCGGCGGCATCTGCCATGAACAACGAGGTGAGAGACGAGGCTATAGGCGCCCTCACCATGCTCGGCTTCTCGCCGGCACCGTCGGCAAAGGTGGTTTCGGCAATCCTTACAGACAATCCACAGCTGCCTGTAGAACAGGTCGTGAAATTGGCACTCAAGCAGATAAAGTAAATGACAAACATAAAGAAATTCCTTGGCATCATCATCGTGCTGGTGAGCATCAACGTGCTCGCTTTCAATGTCGTGCCGCAACTTCAGGACGACCGCACGCGCCAGCAGGCCCAGCAGAAAGACAAGCGCAAAGGGCCAGCCACGCTGAAGCGAGGCGGAAAGGCGTCTGCCGACTCCCTGAAGAAAGAACTCTCGGGACTCTCGCTCCTCACGCTGGAGGACGACACCATACCAGACTCGCTGCTCCATCCCAGATGGAAGGTGCAGCGCAGCGTTCCTGTGACCATCGACGATGTGGACAAACGCACCGCTGACCTCAGTTTTCCGGAGAACATCAAGCAAGACGTGGTTTACAACGACACCCTCGACCGCTATTTCATCGGTTCGAGAATGGGTGGCGGCTATCTCTCCACGCCAATCATCATGACTCCCGACGAATACCGCAAATGGAGCGAGAGGCAGGAGATGAACCGCTTCTTCCGTGACAAGAACGACGAGATAGTGAAGGCTAAGGGAAAAGAGAAATTCTCGTTCTCCGACATGCACTTCAGTCTCGGACCGGCAGAGAAGATCTTCGGACCCGGCGGCGTGCGCATCAAGACGCAGGGAACGGCAGAGCTGAAGCTCGGAGCCACGATGAAAGAAATCGACAACCCGTCGCTCCCTATCCGCAACCGCAAGACAACGACGATGAACTTCGACGAGAAGATAAACCTCAACGTGAACGGTAAGGTGGGCGACAAGGTGAACATGAACCTCAACTACAACACCGATGCCACCTTCGACTTCGACTCGCAGAACCTCAAACTCAAATATGAAGGCAAGGAAGACGAGATAATAAAACTCGTGGAGGCAGGCAACGTGTCGTTCCCGAGCAACTCCTCGCTCGTCAAGGGAGCATCCTCGCTCTTCGGTATCAGAACCGACATGCAGTTCGGCAAACTCAAGCTGCAGACAGTAATCTCTCAGAAGAAGTCGTCGAGCAAGAGCGTGTCGTCGAAAGGCGGAGTGCAGCTCACACCATTCGAAATCGACGCTTCAGACTATGAGGAGAACCGTCACTTCTTCCTCTCGCGCTATTTCCGCGAGAAGTATGACGCGGCAATGAAGACCCTGCCCAACCTCACCACCGGAATCACCATAAACCGTGTGGAGATATGGGTGACAAACAAGCAGGGAAATACCACCAATACCCGTAACATCGTGGCACTCACCGACCTCGGTGAAAACACACGGGTGAGCAACCCTATGTGGGGACTCACCGGTTCGCCGGTTCCGTCGAACAACGCCAACAGTGAGTATTCTACAATCGTGAACTCCTACTCCGCAGCGCGAGACATCGACCAGACGAGCACCGTGCTCGACGGTATCCCTGGCTTCGTGGGAGGCGCCGACTATGAGAAGCTGCAGAGCGCCCGTCTGCTCAGCTCCTCAGAATACTCCGTCAACCAAGCCCTCGGATACGTGTCGCTCAAGTCTTCACTGCAGACCGACCAGGTGCTCGCCGTGGCATACGAATATACTGCCGGCGGACAGACATACCAGGTGGGAGAGTTTGCGTCAGACATGAAAGATGTGCAGCAGGCAATCTTCGTGAAGGCGCTCAAGAACACCAGCAACAATCCAAGACAGGGAAACTGGGACCTCATGATGAAGAACGTGTATTATCTCGCCTCGTCGGTAGAGAAAGACAAGTTCAGACTCGACGTGAAATACCAGAGCGACACTACGGGAGTCTACCTCTCGTATATTCCGGAGCAGCAGGTGAAAGACCTCACCATGATAAAGCTGCTTGGCGCCGACCGACTCGACAACAACAACAAGGTGCATAGCAACGGATACTTCGACTTTGTTGAAGGATACACCGTGAGCAACGGACGAGTGTTCTTCCCGGAGGCAGAGCCGTTCGGAAGATACCTCTACAACCAGCTCGTGGCAAAGGGTATTTCTCCTGAAAAAGCCGCAAAATACAGTTATACAGAACTTTACGACTCCACCAAGACCGTAGCCAAGCAGATTGCCGAGAAAGACAAATACAGACTCACGGGACAGTTCCGTGGCACCTCGGCAAACGTCATCTCCCTCGGAGCATACAACGTGCCGCAGGGCTCTGTAGTCGTTACGGCAGGTGGCGTAACCCTCTCCGAAGGTTCAGACTATAGCGTGGACTATTCGGCAGGAGAGGTGACAATCCTCAACCAGAGCATCATCGACGCCGGAACGGCAGTCAACGTGTCGCTCGAGAGCAATACCGACTACGCACAGCAACGGAAGACGATGCTCGGACTGAACTGGGAATACGACTTCACCAAGAACTTCCAACTCAGCGGTACCTTCCAGCACCTGTCTGAACAGGCGCTCACCACAAAGGTGTCGATGGGATCGGAACCGCTCAACAACACCCTCTGGGGTCTCAACATCAACTGGAAGAAGGAGAGCCAGTGGCTCACCAACGTGCTCGACAAGATACCGTTCCTCCACTGCACCCAGCCGTCGCAGATATCCTTCACGGGAGAGTTTGCCCAGCTCATCGCAGGACAGGCAAGCGGCACACAAGACAACGCCTCGTATATCGACGACTTCGAGAACACGAAGAACACCATCGACGTGAGTACACCGTCGTCGTGGATAATATCAAGCGTGCCGACCATGTTCCCCAACTACAACGACAAGACGACGCTGCAGAGCGGTTTCCAGCGGGCCCTGCTCGCATGGTATAACATCGACCCTCTGTTCACACGCCGTAGCAGTTCGCTCACACCGGGACACATCAAGAGCGACCTGCATCAGCTCTCAAACCACTACGTCAGAGAGGTGTATGTCAGGGAGCTGTTCCCAAACCGCGACCAGAGCAGCTACAACGGAGCAACGGCAACATTGCCGATACTCAACCTCGCCTTCTATCCGTCAGAGCGCGGACCTTATAACTTCAACCCCAACCTGAACAGCGACGGTACGCTGCCCGTGCCGGCTGTAAACTGGGGTGGTATGATGAGGCGTCTCGACACAAGCGACTTCGAGACAGCAAACATCGAATACATTGAGTTCTGGATGCTCGACCCATTCATCTATTCCAACAAGCAGCCAGACGCCGCACAGTATGGTGGCGACTTCTACATCAACCTCGGAGAGGTGAGTGAGGACGTGCTGCGCGACGGAAAGAAATTCTATGAGAGCGGTATGCCGGTAGACGGCTCAAGCAGCTTCACCACTACACAGTGGGGAAAGATTCCTACACAGTCTACCGTGACATATTCCTTCGCCACATCAGCCGGCGCAAGGGCAAAGCAGGATGTGGGATTCAACGGACTGACCGACGAGGAGGAGCAGAACTTCGCTCCCTACCGCACATTCCTCGATGCCGTGCAGGCAAGAGTGACCGGAGCGGCACGCGACTCGATATTGGCAGACCCGGCAAACGACAACTACCACTACTTCCGCGGATCTGACTACGACAAGGCACGCACGCCAATCCTCGCACGTTACAAGCGCATCAACAATCCGCAGGGCAACTCGCCGGACAGCGACTCAAGGAGCGAGAGCTACGACACGTCATACAAGACTACCCCCGACGTGGAGGACATCAACCAGGACTATACGCTGAACGAATACGAGAAATATTATCAGTATCGTGTGAGCATCCGTCCTCAAGACCTCGTGGTGGGACAGAACTACATTGTGGACAAGCGTGAGACATCAGTGAAACTGCGCAACGATACCACGGAAACAGTGACGTGGTATCAGTTCCGCATACCTGTTGACGACTACGAACGCAACGTAGGCGGAATAACAGACTTCACCTCCATACGATTCATGCGTATGTTCCTCACCGACTTCCAGAAGCCTATCGTTTTGAGATTCGGAAGCCTCGACCTCGTGAGGGGAGAGTGGCGTATCTATGAGCAGTCGCTCAGTACCGGCAGTGAGTCGGGCAAGATGGCAGTCAGCGCCGTGAACATCGAGGAGAACAACGACCGAGTGCCGGTGAACTACGTGTTGCCTCCTGGCATCCGTCGAGAGCAAGATCCTACGCAGCCTCAGCTCACAGAGAGCAACGAGCAGTCGCTAGACATTCAGGTGACAAACCTCTCTAACGGTGAGGCAAAGGCAGTATACAAGAACACGAACCTCGACCTCAGACAGTATAAGCGTCTGCAGATGTTCGTGCATGCCAATGCCTTCGAACAGAACTCTACAAACCTGCAGGACAACCAGTTGGCTGTGTTCGTGAGATTCGGTTCCGACTACAAGAGCAACTACTACGAATATGAGATTCCGCTGAAACTCACAGCGCCAGGACATTACGACCGTTACTCCGGTGCCGACTGCAAACTCGTGTGGCCGGAGGAGAATATGCTCGATATCCCGCTGAGCGCTTTCACACAGCTCAAGAAAGACCGCAACAAGGCGAAAGCCATCGGACAGGCTTCTTACAGCTATCCGTTCACGGCGTACGACAGCGACAAACCGAACAACAAGATTACCATCGTTGGTAACCCTACGCTCGGCGAGGTGAGAACGATGATCATCGGTGTGAGAAACCTTGCTTCCGAACAGAAGTCAGGAGAAATCTGGGTGAATGAGCTCAGACTGAAGGAATACAACAACTCCGGCGGATGGGCGGCACAGGGCAACCTCAACGTGCAGCTCTCTGATGTGGGTAGCGTTAACGTGCAGGGAAAATATGTCACCGAAGGATTCGGCGGACTCGAAGACGGTGTGGCTCAGAGAGCGCAGGACAACTACAAGTCGTATAGCGTGACCACGAACTTTGAGCTCGGAAAGTTCTTCCCCGACAAGGCTAAGGTTTCTATACCTCTTTATTACTCTGTGACCAAAGAGGAGACACGACCCAAGTATAACCCGCTCGACACGGATATGCTCCTCGACGACGCTCTCGACGCGATGGAGAAGCATGAGAAAGACTCGATAGAAAGCATCGCCGTGACGAAGACCACGAATACCAACTTCTCACTGTCCAACATGAAGGTGGGCATAGCTACGAAGAAGCATCCAATGCCTTACGACCCGGCAAACTTCTCGTTCAGCTACAGCCACAGCCACAGGCATACAAGCGGCGAGACTACGATTTATGAGAACGAGGACAACTGGCGCGGTTCGATGAACTACAGCTACACGCCGGTATACAAGGCATTCGAACCGTTCAAGAAAATCAAGAGCCGCAGCAAATGGTATGACATACTGAAGCGCTTCGGTCTGAACTGGTTGCCGCAGAACATCACCTTCAACACCGAGATGCTCAGAAACTATTATGAGCTGCAGGAGAGGGATATGGAGAGTCTGGAGAACAGTGAGCTACCTCTGACATTCAGCGAGCAGTTCCTCTGGAACAGGGAATTCTCCATACGCTGGGACCTCACCAAGAACCTCCACATGAGTTTCAACAGTGCCACTCATGCAGAAATCGAGGAACCATACACTCCTGTAAACAAAGACCTCTATCCAGACCAGTATACGGCTTGGAAAGACTCCGTGTGGACAAGTATCAAGCACTTCGGCCGTCCGCTCGACTACAACCAGAACTTCACGGCGTCGTATCAGGTGCCGATAAACCTCATCCCTGTCTTCGACTGGATTACTGCCGACGCCAACTACAACGCCACGTATAACTGGACGAGAGGAACGGACCAGGAAGACGGCCAGTCGCTCGGAAACGTGATATCCAACAATAGGACGCTGAACATCAACGGAGCATTGAACTTCGAGAAACTCTATAACCATATCCCGTTCCTGAAGAAGGCCAACGAGAGGTTCAACAAGCGCACCAACAATGCTACGAAGAAGAAGCGTGACGGAGCTAAATCGCCTAAGGAGGCCAATGAGGCAAGGAGAAATCTCAAGGAAGCGAAGGAACTGCCGAAGAACAAGAAGTCTTTTGAAAAGGAGATAACGCTCCTGCCGGATACCACAATGACCGTGAACCACGGCAAGAAGAGCAAGCGACTCATCGTGTCGGCAAAGACAAAAGACGGAAAGATGATTAAGCTGAAGTATAAGACCATCGACAACAACAAGATAAAAATCACGTCGAAGGTGGACTCTGCAACAACGGTGAAGCTGCTCGTCACGCCAAAGGAACCGCTCGAAAACAAGAGCTGGTATAAGACCATGCAGGTGGTGGCAAGAGGACTGATGCTCGTCAGAAACTTCAACCTGTCGTACCGCAACCAGTATGGTCTGTCGCTTCCGGGCTTCCTGCCGGAGGTGGGCAACGTGTTCGGACAGCGCCGCGGCGACATCATGTCGCCAGGACTCGACTTCGCCTTCGGATTCGTTGATGACTCCTATGTGCAGAAGAGTGCAGAGCGTGGATGGCTGCTGATGGCAGACAGTGTGGCAACGCCGGCTACATCGTCGAAGACCGAGGACCTGCAGCTGAGGATGACGCTCGAACCGGTGAAGGACCTGAAGATAGACCTCAACGCATCGCGCACGATGACTACGGCGAAGAGCGTGCAGTATATGTATCAGGGAATGCCGACAACGCAGAGCGGTACGTTCACGATGACTACGATAAGTCTTGGATCTGCCTTCGAGAGCATGGGCGACGCCAACAACGGATACCACTCGGCATCGTTCGAGAAGTTCTGCAACTCGCTTGAGGGCTTCCGCCAGAGAGTGGAGAACCAGTATCAGAATGCCGTATATCCGGCAGGTTCCACATTGGCAGGCAATACCTTCAATCCGGAGAACGGAACAGTGAGCAAATACAGTGCTGACGTGATGATTCCTGCCTTCCTCTCGACATATACCAGCATGGGCGGAAAATCCCTCGACATCTTCCCGACGCTGTCGAGACTCCTGCCTAACTGGAGTGTGAGATACAGCGGACTCGTCAGACTGCCATGGTTCAGCGAGGTGTTCAAGAGCTTCAACATCAACCATGCCTACAAGAGCGTGTATGCAGTAGGCTCCTACAGTTCGTTCAGCACCTATCAGGAGTTTATGAACGGTCTCGGATTCGTCACCGACGCCACTACCGGCAACCCTACTCCAAGCAGCATGTTCAACGTGTCTACGGTGAGCATCAACGAGTCGTTCTCGCCATTGCTCGGTGTTGACATGACGTTCCACAACAACCTCACGGCAAAGCTGGAATACAGGCAGACACGAGTGCTGAGCCTCAGTATGACGAGTGTGCAGCTCAACGAGTCGTCGAGCAACGACTGGGTGATAGGAATGGGATACAAGGTGAACAACTTCGACTTCTTCGGACTCCTGGGCGGCGGCAACAAGGCGCGCAAGGTGAAGGGAAAGAAGACGGGCACCGACGAGAAGAAGAGCAACAATAATTCCCGAAACAACAGGAGCGGTTTCAATACCGACCTCAACCTGCGTCTCGACCTCTCGTTCCGTAAGCAAGCCGCTATATGCAGAGACATCGCCTCGATGACAAGTGCGGCAAGCAGCGGAAACTCAGCGTTCAAACTCTCGTTCGCCGCCGACTATACACTGTCGCGTCTGCTGACGATGAGTTTCTACTACGACCGTCAGACTAACACGCCGCTGCTCTCAAGCAGCAGCTATCCGACGACGACACAGGACTTCGGACTTAGTCTGAAGTTCTCGCTGACGAGATAAAATGAATATGTAAATAGTGAAAACAACTTTAATAGCAATAATATGAAGAAACTATTTTTATCAGCTGTTCTTATCATGGCAGCCTTGGCGACATTCGCCCAGAGCAGACCGAAACTTATAGTAGGAATCGTTGTAGACCAGATGCGTTGGGACTATCTCCACCGCTATTACGACCTCTATGGAGAAGGCGGATTCAAGCGGATCATGAACGAAGGCTTCGACTGTGAGAACACGATGATAAACTACATCCCAGCCATCACTGCCGTAGGACACACCTCTATATATACAGGTTCTGTACCGGCAATCCACGGCATACAGGGAAACTCATTTCTCATCAACGGCAAGTTCACCTATTGCACCGCCGATACCACAGTGGCTGGCGTAGGCACTAAGACAAACGCCGGACAGATGTCGCCTCGCAACATGTTCTGCACCACTATCGGCGACGAGCTCAAGGTGGCAACGGATTTCAAGTCGCGTGTCATCGGTGTGGCGATAAAAGACCGTGCCGCCATCCTTCCCGCCGGTCATGCCGCTGACGCCGCCTACTGGATTGACGGCAAGCAGAGCAAGTTCGTGTCGAGCACATATTATATGAAGCAGCTTCCGGCATGGGTGGAGAAATACAACAAGACGGTGAGCAAATATACCGAAGACCAGATAAACCTCTCGCCAGCGGGAAACGAGGTGACGATGGATATGGCAAAGAACGTCATCACCAATGAGAAACTCGGACAGCAGGGCGAAACCGACATGATATGCATCAGCTTCTCGTCGACAGACAAGATAGGACACAAGTATGGTACCCACTGCCAGCTCATTCAAGACCAGTTTGTTGACCTCGACAAGCGTCTTGCCGACTTCATGAAATATCTCGACACCACTATCGGCAAGGGAGAATATCTGCTCTTCCTGACTGCCGACCACGGAGCGGCAAACGGCATATTGATGAACCAGGAGCATGGCATCCCCTCTGGTGGTTTCTCTTACAAAAAGGAAATCAAGGAGCTCAACGCTTATTTCAGACAGAAGTATGGTGTGGATGCAGACTTCACACGCTATATCATGGCATACAACGTGGCGCTCGACCATGACGCCATCGAGAAGGCAGGACTGGAGCTGAGCAAGGTGAAGAAGGATGTCATCGACTATTTCATGAAGAAAGACTATGTGGCTTATGCCGTGGATATGGAGCATGTAGCTGATGCCACGGTGCCGCCATACATCAAGGAGAAGATGCTCAATGGCTATAATGCAAAGCGTAATGGCGATGTGCAGCTGATTCTGCAGCCGGGATGGTATGATGTATATGGCGACAAGATAGAGGCAGGCACAACACACTCCGCATGGAATCCGTATGACGCCCACATCCCGTTCCTCATGATGGGGTGGGGAGTGAAGCATGGCAAGACAAGCCATCCTACCTACATCACCGATATCGCTGCCACCATCTGCAACCTCGTGCATATCCAGATGCCAAACGGTTGTATCGGCAATGCCGTAGAGATGAAATAACCCCCCAAACGATCTAATGCCCCATTTGGGTGTAAGGGGAAAAGTCTGCTGGCGGTGACTTTTTGTGGAATGCCACATTTTAATGACTACTTTTTGTGTAGACAGAAATTTAATGACTATATTTGCATGACGTAAATATGCAATACTATAAATATAAATAAGAAAATGGCAAAGACAGACGAAAATATGGCGGCAGCACAGGAGGGCAAGTTGAAAGCCCTGCAGGCTGCCATGGCAAAGATAGAGAAAGACTTCGGAAAGGGGTCGATAATGAAGCTTGGCGACGAGAAGATAGAGAACGTGGAGGTTATACCTACGGGAAGTATCGCCCTGAATGCAGCCCTTGGCGTAGGCGGTTATCCTAAAGGACGAATAATCGAAATCTACGGTCCGGAGAGCAGTGGTAAGACTACCCTCGCCATCCATGCCATTGCCGAATGCCAGAAGGCCGGCGGCATTGCGGCTTTCATCGATGCAGAGCATGCCTTCGACCGCTTCTATGCCGAGAAACTCGGTGTGGACATCGACAACCTGTGGATTTCGCAGCCGGACAATGGCGAGCAGGCTCTTGAGATTGCCGACCAGCTTATCCGTTCTTCTGCAATAGACATCCTCGTGGTTGACTCCGTGGCTGCCTTGACTCCAAAGAAGGAGATAGAGGGCGATATGGGCGACAACAATGTGGGTCTGCAGGCACGACTGATGAGCCAGGCTCTCAGAAAGCTCACCTCTACCATCAGCAAGACAAACACCACTTGTATTTTCATCAACCAGTTGAGAGAGAAGATCGGCGTGATGTTCGGCAACCCTGAGACTACTACCGGTGGTAACGCCCTGAAGTTCTATGCCAGTGTGCGCCTCGACATCCGTCGCGTCACGGCAATCAAGGACGGTGACCAGGTTATCGGAAACATGACCCGTGTGAAGGTGGTGAAGAACAAGGTGGCTCCTCCATTCCGCAAGGCTGAGTTTGAGATAATGTTTGGTGAGGGCATCTCTAAGGTCGGCGAGATTCTCGACCTCGGTGTGGAATACGGCATCATACAGAAGAGCGGCTCTTGGTTCTCATACAATGGCAGCCGCCTGGCTCAGGGCCGCGATGCCAGCAAGGCTCTGCTCAGAGATAATCCTGAACTGTGTGATGAACTCGAGGCACAGATCATGGAGAAACTCAACGACAGGAAGGAATAAGCCCCAACGGTTGAAAATGGTCTGATGACCGTTTGGGGGTGAGAACGGGTATAAAAAGACTGGAGATTATGTCAATTGATTATGGCATAATCTCCAGTCTTTTTTATTGTATGATGGCTGAGCCGTTATTTCCTTATTTTCCTGTTCACCGTCCTTCCGTCGGCATACTGTATCTTCACGATGTTGATGCCGGGCTGGGGAGAGCTGATTTCCATGCCGCTCATATTATAGTATGTGATGCTCGCAGGCAGTTCGCTGTTTGTGGTTTCCACAGCATCAATGCCATCGGTCATTGATGTAATGTCGAGAGTGGCGCCGGCACCATTCTCCTCGTTTGCCACCACCTCCTGCACCAGACTGCTGTCGTATGCCTTCAGCGTATAGTGGTCGGATGGGATGAAATATTCCGCACTGCCAGATTTGCTCTGGAAGTCATTTGCGTTCAGGTTTCCCACAGTGGTGATGTTGTAGTCCTTCTTGCTTCCGCTTGTGGCGTAGTTCTTCCATGGCGTCTTTTTTGCGGCAGTGCTTATGAAGGCGTTGTTCTCCACATAGAGGTTCGACTTGTAGCCGTAGCCGATGCAGTAGTGGGCATTGGAGCTTGAGTAGAGGCAGTTCTGTATGTGCACCTGTCCGTATCTCACTCTCGGCATGCGCTCCGAGCATCCCTCGTCCCACCAGCAGTTGGCGAATGTGGTGCGCAGGTGTCCGTTGTCTTCAGAGCGGCTGTCGCTGTTTCCCCAGAGGTCACAGTTGCGGTGGTCGGCTGCTCCGCCGCTGCCTCCGGCCCATGGCTCAATGAAATAGCGGAAGCGGCACCATGTGACGCAGATGTTGTCGGAACCGTTCACACAGTCGAAGTTGCCGTCCACACCATCCTGGAAGTCACAGTGGTCCACCCAGATGTACTTAGAACCGGCAATGGTGAGATTGTCGTTGCCGTCGATGTCGTAGGCTCCGGCGCTCTTGAAGGTGAGGTTGCGCATGATGATGTTCTTGCATGATGAGAGTTGCAGGATGCCCGTCTCGCTCCCTTTCGACGAATGTTTGGGATTTACGAGAGCCGAACCTTTCATTCCGATGACCGTCTTGTTCTGTGCGCTCTTCACGCTGTTCAGTCCGGAGAACTCTATTTCGCCCTCTACATATATAATCTTCTTGTCGGTACCCTTCAGGGCGTTCATCAGTTCAGACTTGGTTCTCACCGTCACTTTCGTTCCGCCTTCTCCGCCGGTGACATTACCGCCGACTGTAGCCCATCCCAATGGGGCATTCTGGTCATAAGCCGACATGTTGTCTGTCCAATCGGCATTTGCCGAGACAGTGCCCATTGTCATCATCGTGGCAATAAGGAAGCGTGAGATAATGGATTTGTTCATCTTTTTGCAGTTTTGTTTTATTGATAGTTTGTCTTGTCGTTTGTCTTTATTTGTTGTCACCGGTCTTCTTCAGCTCATCATCCATGTTGATGGCTTCAAGCAGCTTTATGGCGTCTACATACTGCGCTATGCCTTCTGCCACCTGTTTGGCGTCGTGCATGGCGAGCACTACGGTAGACGGACGGTTCACCACGTCGCCGCCGGCAAACACGCCCTTGCGTGTCGTCATTCCGTATGGCTTCTCTCGTGTGAGCACATATCCGCGGTCGTCCACATCGATGCCGGTCGTCGTTGACACGATGCGGCTTGCCGGTGCCGATCCCACTGCCATTATCACGAGGTCTGCCTTCTCTGTGCGGCGCTCGCCGGCCTTGGTCTCTATCACCACCTCGTTCAGTGTGCCGTTGTCGTCGTGAATCTCCACGATGCTCGAATCCCAGTTGAACTTCACACCCTCTTCCACGGCCTCGTCGTATTCCGACCTCAGGGCGCTCATGTCGTTTATGGTGCGGTGGTAAACCACCTGCACGTCGCTTGCTCCCATACGCACGGCAGTTCTGGCGGCATCCATAGCCGTGTTTCCACATCCGATTACGAACACCTTGTTGCCTTCCTTCACCACCACTTCGTCGCGGCTCAGGTTGCCCTCGTTGTAGAGGCTCACGCGGCGCAGGAACCATATCGCCTGGCGCACACCCTCAAGGTTGCATCCCGGTATATCCAGTTTCTTGGGCTTGCCCGTTCCTGTTCCCATGAATATGGCGTCGAATCCCATCTCGAACAGTTTGTCCACGTTGAGACCGTCTTTTCCTACGGTAGTATTGCAGTGGAACACCACTCCGAGTTCTTCAGTCTTCTTTATTTCCCGGCGCACGATATCCTTCGGCAGTCTGTATTCCGGAATTCCGAACATCAGCACTCCTCCCGGTTCCTGCTCCATCTCAAATATCTCCACGTTGAATCCCTGTCTCGCCAGATCGCCGGCGATAGTCAGTCCGGCAGGTCCCGAACCGATTACCGCCACCTTTCCACGAGTCTTGGGCAGCAGTTTCTCTCTGATGAGTCCCATGTCTCCATCGAAGTCGGCGATGAATCTCTCCAGTTTTCCCACGCGTATTCCCTTGCCCTTCTTGTTGAGCACGCAGTGTCCCTCGCATTGTTTCTCGTGGGGGCACACGCGTCCGCATACGGCAGGCAGGTTACTCTTGCTGTTTATTATGTCCATGGCGTTGCCGAGGTTACCCATCGACAGTTCATGAATCCAGTTTGGTATGTCGTGACTTATTGGGCATCCCTTTTTGCATTGTGGGACCTTGCAGTTCAGACAGTGCTTAGCCTCTTCTATGGCGTTATGCATGGTGTAGCCTTCATTCACTTCCTGGAATAATTTGTTTTCCTGTTCCATCTTTTTTTTATTCTAATCTTTTATGCAGAGATAATGCAAACTGAATGCATAATGAAAAAAATGTATTTATTTCTTATGCTAAGGTGCAGCTTATCTTATGCAAAGATAACGCAAACCGAATGCATAATGAAAAAAATGTATTTATTTCTTATGCTGAGCCGCAGCTTATCTTATGCAAAGATAACGCTTATTTCTCAAAGCGATGCATTTTATATGGATTATGTAATGATTTCATTTATAACAATAAAAATCGGGACAGCTGATTTTTCTGGTCGGTGGCAAGAGATAATTACATCCTAACATAATATATCGTTATCTTATCTAATAAAGTGTCATAGTATCATTTTGTGTTTCACTTTAGGTATTATAGTGCATGCTGTCAATGAATTACTTCAATGATACTTTTCTGATTGTTTTACAGAAAAGTATCATTGAAGTATCATTGAAGTATCATCGGGATGCCTTGATGGAATGAAATTATATGTTTTTTTGATACTGTCCGGTATTGCTTTTGCAAGCTATATAAGGTCAGACACTTCTCTGGTTTGCCATTTGTTTCGTAAATAGTCAAACAGTCAAATCACAATCATTGGCAAGGAGAACAAAAATACTATAATTGGGCACGGTGCTTGCCCAAGTGGGGCACGGTGCTTGCCCCTAATGAGTAACGTGCTTGCCCCTGGTGGGCAGAAAAGATGCCAGACGACTGTCCCGTAAGTTCATGTTGTAACATACAGAACCTTACCGCTGCAAAGATAACAAAGTAATGAATTATGTAATGATAACACCGCCATAACTATCCTTTTTTTATATAGTTATGGCGGACTTATAATCGATAATACCGCCATAACTACCTTTTTTAACATAGTTATGGCGGACTTATAATCAATAATACCGCCATAACTATCCGATTTTATATAGTTATGGCGGTGCTATCGCTAATGCATTCAATCTTTCCACGCAAAGAATTTTTGGAAAAGTGTAGAAAAATGTATGGTTTTACTTTGGAAAAGTGTAGGAAATAGTCTATATTTGCCATGGAAAAATGTAACAAGGTTATTGTATAGATATGATAAACAGGAAAATAGACGCATTCATAGACAAGTTTTACAAAGAAACGAAAAAAGCCTTATTGATAACGGGAGCAAGACAGATTGGCAAGACTTTCTCCATAAGGCAAGCGGCTCACCGCAACTTTGAAAACTTCATAGAGATAAATTTCATAACGTCTCCCGAAGCCATTGGGATTTTCAAAGAAGCTAAAGACGTTAAAGACATATTGTTTCGATTGTCATCTTATGTCCATACTTCTCTTGTCAAGGACAAGACTCTTATTTTCTTCGATGAAATACAGGTATATCCGGAAATTGTTACAATGATAAAGTTTCTCGTTGACGAGGGTAGCTACCGCTATGCTCTTAGCGGTTCATTGCTCGGCATTGAATTAAACAACCTGCGCTCCGAACCTGTGGGATACATCGACGTAAAAGAAATGTATCCTTTAGACCTACAAGAATTCTATTCTGCCATTGGCTTGTCCGACAACGTGATGGATAGCCTTCGCAACAATTGGGAAACGAAAATCCCAATAGACGAGTTCGTGCACAGTCAACTGATGCGCGCATTTCGTCTGTATCTCGTAGTAGGCGGAATGCCACAGGCTGTAATGGAATACAAGGAAACCAACAATCTGCAGAATGTTCTTTCCATTCAGAAGAGTATCATGCAGGAATACAAACGTGACATAATGAAATACCAGAAAAGCGACAACGACAAACGACTGCATCTGGAAGACATTTTCAATCTGATTCCATCGGAACTGAACGCAAAGAACAAACGCTTCATACTAAAGAATCTCAACGAGACAGCCAGGTATGCGAACTACGAAAATAGTTTTCTGTGGCTAAGGGATGCCGGTGTGGCATTGCCCACATTCAACATTGAAGAGCCTAAGCAACCGCTTCTTTTGTCGATGAGCAGGAATTTGTTCAAACTATTCCAAAGCGATGTGGGATTATTGACGAGTCAATTCTCTGACGGAATACAGCTAAAACTGCTAACCGACGACAAATCTATCAACTTTGGTGCAATCTATGAGAATTTCGTAGCGCAAGAGTTGAAGGCCCATGGCTTCAGCCTATACTATTGCAACAACAAACGGATGGGCGAACTTGATTTTGTTGTGGAATACAATGGAAACGTGTTGCCTATAGAAGTAAAATCCGGCAAGGACTACCTACGGCACAATGCCCTTACAAACGTTATTGGCATAAAAGACTACGACATAAAGTCTGCCTTGGTTTTGTGTAATGACAACATCTCTCAGAAAGACAATGTTACCTATATGCCCATATATATGATAATGTTTCTGAAAAAAGATAAAGAAGTGAATGTGACATACAAGTTTGACTTATCAGGACTAAAGATATAGAATAAGGAAAAAATAATAAAAAAATACAGGTAATATAAACGGCATATGCCATTTTATACCTATATTTGCAGCACAAGAAATATCCATTATAGGATAATATTAAATAGTTAAACTAAAAAAGGAGGAAGAAACAGAAATAAAGATAAAAACGCTACACTTTTGAGATTGAGTTCCAAAGGATTCATCTCTAAATAGAATTTTAATAATTCTATCACAGCGCTTTATTATAATGACATTGTGAATATGAGCTTTTAGCTTTTGTTCTCTACAACTGAATACCGCCAATTTTCACCATACGAGAACAAGTTGCATGAAGGTTCACGCTCGATAGCGTGAATCATTCTGTACTTGTTGTATGGTATGGTCACTTGGCGGTAACCTAAGTTGTAAACAAGTCGTGAATGATAACACGCTATTTTTGTTACAACTAATAAATTTTATTAACATGAAAAGATATTTACTATCATTCATTTTTTTTTCAATATCAATTTTTACTTTCGCCGCATCCAAGACCAATGCAGAAAACATTGACAACATCAATGTATCAAACTCTGGTAACAGCTTCAATAAAGAAAATAAAATTGAATGTAATGCCGGGAGCGTTATATCTATAAGTTGGCAGACTTACTGCAGGTTTAGAAGTGGCTTTTCTCCTTATGGAGAAATATACATAGATGACAAGCTAAAGGCAAACATTTCTTGCAATTTTGCCGAACTCATAAAAGACTCTGTAAATATAAAAATCTTTGTGTGGTGATAAATGTACTAACGGATGTTAACGGCTAGTTTCAACCGAT
>OGQO01000759.1_pt1 | contig 32840 bp, 23 predicted proteins | sample 1553241 | NCBI WGS metagenome assembly OGQO01 (sample SAMEA2579933, study PRJEB22360) | human gut metagenome | biome: human gut; feature: human-associated habitat; material: faeces | place: Denmark | collected 2008/2010
GGGCCACGTAGCCGCGGGCGTAGATGCGGCGGCGGTAGCCGGCGAGGGCCTTGCGCTTGATCTCGTTCTCCTCCCTGGCGGTGAAGGTGGATGAGCCGAGGAAGCGGTCGTTCCAGGTGTCGATCACCCGGTAGGAGTCGGGCTCCGTCGACTCGCGGATCTCGATGATCTCGGGAGGCAGCGTCACCACGAGGGTGTCGCCGCGCTCCTCCACCCCGAGGCGCTCGAGGTCGAAGGAGATGGAGCTGCGGAGGGTCTCGCGGGCGAAGAAATGGCGCGGACCGATTGAGGCCTTGACGGGATAGTCCTCGTAGATCTCCATGGAGCATAGCTCCACCATGGAGCGGATGTCGGCGATCTTTGCAGCGTCGAGCCTCACGCGGTCGGGCTCGGGCGACATCTTCCACCACACGGCGAGGCCGACGGCGGCGGCCACTATCAGGAATATTATGATTATTCTTATGGTCTTCATCATTGCTAATATTTTATCGGTCGAACTCGACACGGACGTCATAGCCGCCGGAAGCGAGCAGCGACGTGAAATAGGCGCGGGCCTTCTCCTGCGCTCGCTCCACAAGCTGGCGCCGGAACATGGGGTTGGAGTCCACCTCCCTGCGGAGCGCCGCGTTCATCTTCTCCTTGATCTCGGCGCGCTCAGGGGCGTCGACTGCCGAGCGCAGGCCGGTGACGCGGTAATGGTCCTCGCGCACCTGCGCGTCGCGCCCCTCGAGTTCGGTGACCACCGGCGGGAGGTGAAGGGTGACGGTGCGGGCGGCCTCGTCGACCACCACGTCGTCTTCGGTGAAAGCCGACATGTCGATGTAGGCGCGCATGTAGGTGTCGTAGGAATAGGCCGCCTTGCGGGAGCCGATCTTCACGGCGTCGCCGAGGGCCTCGACGGTCTGGCGGAGCCCCCGTGCCTCGTCGAGGCGCAGGTCGTCGACCGTGGCCATCTTGGAGATCGACATGCGGGCGAGCACGAGCTTGTCGACGGTCTTCACCTCTGAGAAGAAGAGATGCTCGGGCTTCTCCCTGTTGCACGAGGGGAAGAGGCCGGCGACGATGACGGCCGTCAGGGCGACGGCGAGAAAACGGAAGCGTATCGTGGTCATATGTCTGTTGTCGTCAGTAAAGGTGATGGGTTGATTACTGTCTATATAACGCTCGGGCGTGGCAAGTCATTATCGGCGGGGTGGATTTTTTTGCACAGAGATCGGAGACCATGGAAGGGAGCGACGGCGCTTCACGCGGGAGTGAGGCGCCGTCGGAGAAGGGTCGGGAGGGAATCAGTAGCGTTCGGGGCGGACAGGGAGACCGTATGAATTGCTCGACTCGACATAATCCCTTAGCCTAGTGGCACCGGTGTTTCTGTTGTCGATGGCAAACAGCATCAACTGGTAGGCATTCTTGTTCTCTACCCCTTCCTGAGCCTTATTTACCAATGTCGCCGAGGATACGAATGTCAGATCCCTGAACGCCGGCATAGAAGTCTTATAGAAGGTCTTATAATCGAAATCCGTACCTGAAGAGGCGCCCGACGGCCTAACCGTAGTCCATTCTGAAGGTCGCAGGGCATAGTCCCTGACGCCTGTAGCCGGAAACTCAATCTTTTTACCGTCGCTATCGGTGATAGTCCAGGAATTGTTACTGGAATTGAAAGAGAGATTGCCATTATTACTGTCGTAGGCCTTTTTGAAGGTGCGGAAAGCCTCGATAGGTGGCACCTTGAATTTCGGCGGACACGGGTCGTAAACCGATTTGACGACGTGTTTTGCATTTCGTTTAAGCTTATCTTTGTCTTTGACCGTATTGCCACTAAATACATCACCTTTTTTATAACCGGCGTCAGTGACAGTACCATCCGCATCCCACGCATTGAACATGATATGTGTGGTTGTTTCTGTCTCTGGGTTCAGATAAGGCACAGGATAATATTTATACGGCTTATGCCAATGATTTCGGTAATTGAAATTCGGTTTAGGATTTTCCTGAGTCTCGTCGATACGCGAGTTGGTGATGAACATATACGGATGTCGGATGGTATATCCTATCGACACGCCGTTCGATGCCTCGTCGTTTATGTTGATCATGTCGCCGGGGTTCTTGCGGAACCTATAGTCGCACTTCTCCCCTTTATCCTTGTACTGGCAAATCTCCTCATCATTCCTGTACTGGTTGAAGACCTGTTTGTTCTCCATATTGAACTCCTGCTTCTTGACGCTTGAGGAATTTCCTTTGCCGTCAAACCAATATTCTGGAGTCTTGTATTCTGAAGTCTTGTCGTCGTTGTAGATTCCGCCGAGCATGGGGTCTTTGCGGCCCCACTGATAATAGGTGTTGTCGCCGGCATAGGAGCCCCGGTATTCCATCTGGGTAAAAGCGCCTAATTCTATGATTTGAAACTTGTCAGTAACAGACTCACCCAGATAGGCGGACATGTCCACCACCACCCGAAGCATGAACGTACGCGCTTCATTGTGCCCGTGACGGTCACACCAGCCAAGGTTATACTTCGCGAGTTTATAGGTATTGTCGTTGCCGTCGCCCGGCTTTGATTCATAGCAGGAGCCTGGATCATAGAAGACGGTCTTGTAGGGAGTCACCCAGATATGCCAGCTCCAGAGTATGTTTTTCGAGCTGTTTCTGACGGCGAGCACGGCATTTCCCTGCGCGAGGGTCGGCCTGCGGATGCGGAACACAAGATTTCCGCCCGCCACCTTCACGCTGGCGGGGTCGACCAGGTCAGGGGAATCCTGCCACAGGAGCACGGCATCGTCGACACCGGGGATTGTCCCGGCGGCAATTTTGCCATTATCCGTATGGTCGGGGAAATATGTCAGGCCATTGGGGTTGCCCGTCAGATTGCCGGTGTTATCCCCACAGTTGCCATATACCATCCTCAGGGAGTAGTATCCGGCCTTGTCCACAAGGTAGCAGTTGGCGGTCTCACCATACTCCGTGGAGAGGTCGGACGGGGCGCTCTCCGAGCCCGCCTCTGCATCACCGAACTTACCGGGTCCGTTGATATCGGTAAAGGCACTCTGCGGCGCGATCTGGAGAAATCCGTCGCCGTACTTCCCCTCCGGGTTAGCCCCGCAGTCAGACCATGTTGTACCTTTGTCGAGAGAGTATTGGAGCTTGACCTTGCCGGCCGGGATGTCAAACGTTGCCGGAGAATCCCCCTCCTTCGTCACCTCCCCCTTGGCGGTGCATACGGCGTCATACCACACACCGGTATACGGGATGGTATCGGGCTTCACACTCTTAGTTTCAGCCGTCTCTTTGCTTGTCTTGGAGAAATCCACCTTGGCGGAGATATGGATGCTGGAGGGAGATATCGAGTATGTGACGATCTTTCCCGCCTGCCATGTGTGCCCGGCTAACGAGCAGCTGAGGGTGCGCTCCGTCCCGGTGGCCGCGTCTTTGAACTTGATGGTCATTGACGCTCCGGTGGGGAGAGTCTGGGGAAGGAGCATGAAATAAAGGTTGTCGGCATTCTCGCCATCCTTGCCTGTAATCACGGTGTTGTCCTCGACAAGGACTCCCCCGTCGTCGGCAGGGAGGTTGATTGTTTTGGTGATGGTATATGTCGCCGGATTCGTAAGACCGGTCCATCCGGAGGCTCCGATCACCTGCGTGCCGGTGCCGTAGACGCCGGAAATCGTCACCTCGGTGATTTCTCCGGCAAGCATGTCGTCGGCACACCGGATGCGCACGGCAGTCAGCGCGTGGCCGAAATTCAGCGACACCGTGGGAGAGGTCGCTCCGGAGGCGTCCGCGCGGGCCGTCATGAGGTCGACCTGCTTCTCGACATCCGTCGGCACGGTGTAGGTGAGCGTCGGCGAGCCCTTGTGGGAGACGTCGCTCAACGCGAGCGAGCCGTCGCCGCCTGTCTTCGTCTGGAAATCAGGCATCGTCGGGGCAAAGGCGAAAAAGCGCACCGTGCCGTTTGACGGCCACAGCAGCTCCCCCTTCTTCTCCACCGGCTTAACGGTTGCGCTGTTGTAAATCAGGTTGTAGGCATACTCCGGAGTCCATGTGTTCTGCGCCTCATCCTCGGGATACGCTCCTGTATGGCATATGCCGCTGAGCGAGAATTCGGCGTAGGTGGTCTTGAAAGCATCGTAGCTGTTTACAGGAGTGCCCCGGGTAAGCTCCGCTTTGTCGGCTACAGGATTATCAGCCACGACAGTGTGCAGATACAGCTTAGTGTCGCCGCCGGAGAGGGGCTGCACCGAAGTGCAGCGCGTCGACGGGTCGCTTTCATCCACCGACATGCCGCCGCGCCAGGCGTCGGGAGCGTCAATGGCGAACGCCACCTGGCGCCCCTCCACATTATGGTAGCCGAAATCATCATTGCAGGCGCCTGCCGTCGCGAGCAACGCGGCAGCGAGAAGGGAGGCCGCTGCATAGCCGAAAAATCTGTATCTTGCACTCATTGCGGTTGATAATCCATTAAACATTATTTAAGTATGTATAGGGCCGGAATCACATGGTGCCGTCTTTCCAGTTCTCTTTTGAATCGTCCCATTCGCCGACAGTGACGGAGAACTTGATGGGCGCGTCAAGCACCGGAGACCCTATATTCTTGTTGCCTGGGCGCGCGGTGACCACATTCAGGCCCACCTCCTGCTCGCTGTACGCGCCATCATTCAGGACATATGCCATCACCGTGGCACCCGAGGGTATCAGTGCGTTGGGATTCCAGTCATCGATAGGAGGATAGACACCGGCATCACTGTCAATGCCACAGATGTCGAGGGCATATGTATAGTGCATGCCCGCGCCCTTGCTGTCTTCCTTATTAGCCACTCGTTCAGCCCAGTCGGTGGAGACAGGCACGCATACGAAACCATACTCGGAGCCGTCGTATCTCGTCTCATTGACGGGGAACAGCTGGTGATAGTGTTTGCCTCCGTAGATTGCGATATCCGAAATGTCGGCTCCGTCGTGGGGGGTCGTGCCGTCATGCACGAGCTCCACGCGGCAGAGAAGCATTATGTAGGCTCCGGTGGTCGTGGCCGACTGGCCGTCCCAGGCTGTGAGGCTCTGCGGGACAAGCATCAGCGTGCTGCGCAGGAGATCGTCCTTGCCGTTCGTTTTCAGGGTGATGATATCCTTATAATATGAACCGTATGTCTCCCGGCCGGCAGCTGTCCATGCAGTGCTGTTCTGAGACTGCTCCTTATTGGCAATGATGGTGGCGGTCAGCGTACCTGACTCCGCGGCGTTGACAAGCCATGCACCCTTGACCTTCACGATGCGGTGGTCGGTGGCGTCGTCTTTGCCTTTCTGTCCCGCCACTATCGATACCTGGGTGAGCGCGTGGCGGAAATTGAGCGCCACGGTGGACTGCGGGGAGCGCTTCTCCTGCTTGAAGGCGATTACGAGGTCTTTCTGCCCGGCGCCGTCGGCCCAGATGCCGTTACCCGGGTTAGCGGAGAGGTCGGCCTTAAGTGGCTTGAAGCCTGAAATGGAGGGCTTGTCGCCGGCAATGCTGAAGACAGCGCCTGCGGGAAGCACCCCGTTGGCGGAGCTCTCCGACTTGCCGTCCCGATCGCGCTTGAGGGTAGTCCATCCGATGAATAGCACCTGGTCGAACGTCTCGGGCCAGTACACCTTCCGGTCGAGGTTCCACGTGCCCTTCGTCGCGTCAGACGACGACATACTCGTGAAGTGGGCGATCTCGCCTCCGGCGTCGCTGCCGATCAGGTAGCTGTCGTAGAGCACGCCGTCGGGGTGCATGCCGCGGGCCATCACCGCGAAGTTGCCGAGATTGTCGATGTTGATTTCCTCGGCGCGTGTGGAGCTTCCCACCGACGCCGTGAAATTGAGTGAGTTGCCCTGAGGGTCTGGATTGACATCGGTCTCGATGTCGGAGGCACAGGAGGAGGCCAGGAACAGTCCGGCGAGCATAGCCGCGGGGACTGCGGATCTTGTAGTGATTTTCATAACTGTATGCTGTTTTAATATATTGCTGATAGTCGTCATATTCGCATTGCGGGATGTCACATCAGGATCTCCACGTCGCCGGCATCGCCCCAGTCGCTGACGCCAGGCGTCATGCCGTCGCCGGCGGGGAGCTTTATGCCTTCAAGCTCGATCACGACATGGCGGGGGTCGGCGGCATCGTGCAGCCGGTCGGTAACGTCGAAATCGTAATAGTATTTATATGAGGTATATACGCGGAGGGTATGGCGCACGTCATGCGGGGCGCGGTCGCCGAAAGTCACGAGCGAGCCCCGGAGGCAGTCCGGGCCGTCCTGACGGAGGCCGAAAGGAATCACCACCTCACAGCCCGCGGGGCGGCCGGCGGACGGCGACCAGGCCTCCGCCATGCCGGTGAGCACGGCCGACGCCTCGGTGTCGCTCCTCATGTTCTCCACCCCCGTGATCACCACCTCGTAGACGGCGGTCACCTCCCGGGGCGTGAAACGGACATACGTGTCGTGGTCGGCGGCCGGCTCGATGGTGACCACGCCGTCGGGCACATGGGCATAGAGGGGACTCGCCTGCGACCTGACGGGCTGCTCGCCGGCTGAGTCGGGCAGCGGCGCGTCGTCGCTCCGCATCATCGGAGAGAGCACGGCGTCGCTCCTGGTGAGGATGCGGTAGGCCTCGAACGTCTCTCCGTCTTCGGAGTTATTGTCGGTGGAGCCGTTGTGGCACAGCACGCGGTACGACCCCGGCCGCACCTTGACGAGGCCGTCGAAGCGCGAGCGCGACACCCCGTCGCCCCCCGTGATCTCGAAGCGGTAGGCCTCGTCGGACGAGACGGAGAAAAACCAGACGACCATGGAGGCGGGAGTGGCGTCGGGAGCCTGGCTCCAGTCAAACTCCAGGATCACGGGCGAGACATGGGAGTGGTCGTAGCAGAGCTCGCGCTGCGAGCATCCCGAAAGGCACCACGAGAGGGCTGCAAGGATAAATGCCGCCAGCCAACGGCCGCCCCGGAGGCGCGGCATCAACGTGAGGAGTGTCATCTGTCACCTCCTTTCCTGCTGTTTGCCACGGCGTTGCCTACAAGCCACACGAGCGACACCCCGACACGTGTGGGGCCGAACCAGCGCATTCTGTGGGTGGAGAGCCAGACGTCGCAGTCGTCGATGGGTGTGTGCTTCTTATAGGTGCCCCAGAGGTATCCGACGCCGAGACTGAAATCGATGTTGAACCTGGCGGACAGCGGCAGCGAATATGTATAGGAGACGCCTACGGCATAATTGTATCTGTCGGAGAGGACGCCGGTGTGCGACCTTCCGGCCTGGAAATCATAGCAGGCCAGAGAGCCGTAGACGCCGATGTGATGGCCGGCGAGAGGCCGGCCGTCGCGCGCGGGGCCGATGCGGTATCTCAGCTCCAGGTCGCCGCCGTAGATGCGCCAGTAGCGTCTTCTGTCGCGATTGCTCCAGCGCGCCCACATCCAGTCGGCGGTCACGGTGAGCCTGTCGGTGACACCCATGCCCACGCCGAGGTTAGGCGTCAGCGCGACGTCATAGAGCATGTTGGTATAAAGGAAGATGCGGCTCCAGGGATTGTATCCCGGGGCGGAAGCGCAAGGCTCCGCGGGGCATGACGGCGCTTCGCGACGCTCCCCGGCGACGGCGCCGGCGTCGCCGCCTGACGTGGTGCGGAAAGCTAACTCGCTGGGGGGGGTAAAGTTAGGGTATCGGCTGCAACTTCCTCATTACGATACAGGATACACAATTCGGCGGAGCGGAGCAGCGGATAGGGCGCCTTCTGCCCGAAAGGATGCCTCACGGCCGTGGCCGGAGCGATATCGGGGAGAAGGTCGGCCACCATATCGGCAAGTGCGTCGGCGCGGGCATGCCCCAGACCGGTATTGAACGAGAAATCGCCCTCGGGGGAATAGGAGCCTGTGACCTTCACGTCCAGAAGCCTGCCTGCGTCGGTCGAGGTGAGGAAGCTGCGGATTGAATCGATGCGGGAGCCGTTGCCGCTGAAATCACGGGAAACGACGGCCGATGACTTCGGAAACAGGATACTCTCCTTGAATACAGCGACTGTGTCATTGCGAAGCGTATCGCTGCTGACGGCGTCATGGCGACAGGCCGTGGCGCCGGGAGCTGCCGCGGCATGCAGAGAAACCGAGGACAGCAGAAAAACACCCGCGCCGACCAGACGAAGGGCAGTGTAGACGTGGATATGTTGCAAATGTTTCATCAATAAGGTCAGTCTATCAACAAATTTCCGAACATGCAGATTATAACACGTATAATTGCCAGAAGTATTAGAATTTGCTGCAAAATTAAGAAACTTATCACAACGTCATATATCCCTTAACGACATTTAACACAATTTAACACGGACTCCCGACAGGGTGACGATTCCGGAAGGCGTTGCAGGCTTGCACGGAATCGGAAGAATGTCTATATTTGCGGAGCCGCGCGGCCTCAAAAGGCCTCGGCAACGGATATATGGAAATCAGAAAAATCGCAATCATAGGCGCCGGCAATATGGGAGGCGCCACAGCGGCCGGCCTGGCACAAGGCACGGCCGTGGATCGCGGCGACATCCGCGTGGCCAACCGCGGCGCCGCCAAGCTAGAGGCGCTGGCCGGGCGCTACCCCGGCATCTTCACCACACAGAGCAACGTCGAGGCTGCCGAAGGCGCCGACCTGGTCATCTTAGCGGTGAAGCCGTGGGTAATCGAGGGCGTCGTAGAGGAGCTGATGCCTCACATCGACCCGGCGAGGCAGATTGTGGCCTCGATGGTGGGCGGGCTGCCGCTCGGAGAGCTCCGGGAGATGGCGGAGCGACACCTGCCGGAGGGAGGAGCCACTCCCCCGCTGGCCGTCATCATCCCCAACACGGCGATCGAGGTGAGGCAGAGCATGACCTTCATCCACACCGACATCACCGACAAATCAACGACCGACCGGCTGCTGGAGATCTTCAAAGAGCTGGGCGACGCCATGCTGGCCGACTGGCGCCAGTTAGAGGCGGGAATGGCGATGGCCTCATGCGGCATCGCCTACGCCATGCGGTGGGCGCGCGCCATGCAGCAGGGGGGCGTGAGGCTGGGCTTCTACCCCGCCGACGCGCTGCGCGTGGCGCTGAAGACGATGGAGGGAGCCGCGGCCCTGCTCCAGTCCACCGGCCGTCATCCCGAAGAGGAAATCGACCGGGTGACGACCCCGGGCGGCATCACCGTAAAGGGTCTTCAGGCAATGGAAGAGGCGGGGTTCTCGACCGCCGTCCTCAAAGCCCTGCTCGCCTCGAAGCGCTGAACAGGTCGCCGAAAAATCACATATAGACACGCATTGACATGAACATCGAAGAAGTGAGGGATTATTGCCTCTCATTGCCTCACGCGACGGAGAGATGTCCGTTCGGACCCGATACGCTGGCGATGGAGATAGGCGGACGCATGTTCTGCCTGATGACACTCGACGGGGAATGGGACTTCTACAATATAAAGGCGGATCCCGACTACGGCGCGGAGCTTCGCGATAGATACACGGGCATCAGACCCGGCTATCACATGAACAAGCGGCATTGGGTATCCGTGGATTTCCAGGGCGACGTTCCCGACAGGCTCCAGAAAGAGCTGCTGTCCCACTCCTACCGCCAGGCGGCGCGGCAGCTGCCGAAGAAGACCCAGGCAGCCCTCGGCATCACCGACCTGCCCGCCGAGCCCTGAGCCTGAAATCCCGGCGGAACGGCTGAGTGAAATGAAGCACCCCGTCGATGTTGCCTCCTTTCAGATATTTCTGATAGGAGAACACGATGCCCTGAGGAGTGAGAGCCGGACGGGGATACAGTTTTCCGTCATATAACTCATAGAGCACCGGAACCGAGTCGGGATCCGCCGGACCGCTGAATTCCAGGTCGGCCGCAAAGGCATACTCATCGTCAGGCGTCCTGTCATGATATGCGTTCAGCTGTCTCGTCAGGGTGTCATACACGCCTGAAATATCCTTTCTCCTGAAAAAGTCGCTGATGCCGAGAATCCTATGTGTGGCGTTATCGAACGTGAGGAAATATTCATCCTCATTACCATGGGCGCCGCCTCTGAAGGTATAGGCATAGAATCTCCATGTCGTCAGCGAGCCGTCGCCGCTGCTCCATACCGGATATACATAAAGCTGGAGGGAGTAACGCTCGCCTTTAACAGGAAGTCCGTCTCTGATATCGTCGTCTGACCGGGTGCCCCACTCCCTATGATAGAGAGAGCGGAATTGCCGGTAATAATAACGCATCATCGGCTCGATATCATCTCTATCGGCATTGTATATGCCGATCCGCGTGACCCGGGACCCGATACAGGAGGGAAAGAAACCGGCCACGTAGTCCCTTACCTCCCCGCTGATGAATCTGACGATGAACGGCGGAGTCGAATCCTGCATGGAGATGTTCAGCTGGAAATCGGTGGTACAGGAGCTGTCGTTAAGGGCATAATGTCTTGACAGGCGGTAGCGGCGGCAACCCGGGAGCTCATCCATATGCCTGACATCGACCACACGCGGCAACCGGCGCCTGATATCGAGCCTCAGCGTATCTACCCCTGAAACGACCAGAAGGCGCCTGCCCCGACCGATGATATTCCTATACGGGCCTACAATGAGCGCCGAATCAGCGACGGCATCACCGACAAACCTTTTGATCCACAGGTATTCCTTATGATCCATATCGTCCGCCTCCTCCCTATATCCACAACCTGTATCCCACCGGATCCTGATGTCGCCGTATTCACTTATCAGATCCCAGTCATACGTCGCCGTATCCCCGGTCGACACGCCATAATCCGCCTCGATTTCCTCCACCACACAGGTGTCTCCGTAGTCCTCCCCGCCGGCTGAGCCCACACACAGGGAGCCGCACAGGAAGAACGCCCCGGCGGCAAGGGCGACCGCGGCAAGCGATACCGCCACGACCTTCATGGCCTTCATCATTGATATTTTAGATTGAAATTATTTATGGATTCACAGGCATATGTCGATGCTCCCCGGGCATGCAATACACGAGCCGCGGGGTAAACCTCCGGCGACCAAGATAGACCTCATGAGCCACGTGAAAGCGGACGACAGGCTCGAGCCTCAGCGTGTAGATCCGCTTACCCCCCTTATCCAGCAGCGCATATTCAAGACAGCCACTCTTCCTGATTTCAGTGACCTCCGGGCCATTCGCCGGAATCAGAGGCTTTCTACCGATGAGGTCGAAGATCTGCAGACGGTAGTCCTCGGAATTCCGTTCCCCGATGGCAAACCACATGAATTGGTATGCGTCATCAAGAAAATCCATGTTATAGTATTCCGGACACACCACCACGCCATAGCGGTCGCGCACACCCAGAAGGCCATTCTCGCTATATCCATACAATCCATGGGGAGCGTTGCGGCATGAAGCCTTCATAAGGTCGACATAATCCCCGTTGATGACGGCGTAAGGATTATATCCCAGCAGGATTACGGGCATTACAAATGCATCGGCCACAAAGAGAAGGACGCCCGGCCATATCCTCCCCGACCGCCGGAAAGCGATTATGACACCCGCAAGGGCAACAGCAATCCCGACACAAAGCCACGTGACCACCACCGTATGAAAACGATGGTAGCAATTGACGAGGAAAAAGCCCCCCGTGCCACACAGCAACGCGGGAACCGTGTGAAGCGGAACGCCGCTCGACCGGCCGGCGACTACATACAATATGACAGGGAATATAAACGCGGCTGGCCTGACCGCATGCCTGATGTCATACAGCCCCAGAAGCAACGCCACATAGAACAGAGCCATGACCGAGAGATAAGCCACAAGAACCCTGTCGCGCAACATCTCCTGCAGGAGCGGACGCCGGCGCCTTCTGCAAAAGACATGGTAGACCAAGGGCACGAGAGCCATCAGCACCGCGAAAATAAAAAGGGTGAATTCCGCCATGTTGATGAGAGACAGCAATGAGACCGCCACGACAGATGCCGGATACCACCACAGCCTACGGCACCGCCTCAATATGCCGGCACATCCCTTCAGTCTGAAGGAAAAGAAGAGCGGCAAAAGCACAAGCCACGCGCTGAACAATCCCCAGAATGTCCAGACTGCCCACTGATGAGTGTCATCCGGGAAGGTGAAGGTCGCGATGGCCAGATCCGACCTGCCGGCAAGACAGAGAAGCACGTATGCCATTTTCCATACCGGCTCATCCACATACTTCGCCATAGGCGAAAAGAAACATCCGAGCCAGGCGAGACCGAACATCAGGGACGAAAGAGATGCCCATCGGCTTTTGCGATAGAGCTCGAAAGCCAGGGCGATACGTATCAATATGAGGGTTGACATGCAGAAACCCCACCCGACCTCACGCCAGGCAAAAAAAGCCCAGACACTGACTATGGCCAGATCGGCCACAAACAACTTACTGCCGTAAATATACTGTTTCATGCCATAAAAGATTATCTTTGTGTTCCGGAAAGAGACTGGTCAGCGGGGCATGCCTGCCGTGAGGGATGAATATGGAATCAGGAAATGGATAATGCTTTTGACTTATAAAGTTTATTTGATTAACTGATACGAGTATATTGTCCGTAATCTGGCGCCGCTGCCATGCACGTGTCACCCTTATCCGTTTCAGTCAGATTCACATGATATAAGACGACATCGCCGGCATGAATCTATCACCGGCAGTAAAAATTCTGCCTTTGACAGTTTCCACCGGGCCGAATTCCATGACCGCTTACTACAAGGAGGCGCTAAAAATAATTTAAATTGATCATGCATTATGTCAGGAAAATGATTACCTTTGCACGACATAACGAGCTAACCATCTCCTGTCAATGGAAACAACCGACACCATATACAATGTAAACGACTCTGTCTGGGTCATGACCCGTCATGCCGAAGATCTGGCAGGATACATGACGGAGAATTACCCGCATCTTGACAAATTCACACAGCTCAGTGAGAATGCCGACATAAATAAACTTGCCGAGCTATGCGGCCTCAGTGCCTTAGTGGGAATAGCGACAGCCTTTATATTGGTGATTCTCGCGGTAGCGATATCGCGGGGATACTTCAAAAAATTAAGGAAATGGGCATTCTTCAGGAAGTTGCACTGGCTCTTAAGCCTATTTACCCTGAAGAAATGGTTCTTCTTCGGATGGCTCTTCGGATTCGTCGTCTACGACGTCGGCATGTGCACCGGGCAATACATCTCCTTGCTGACGAATGCCCCGATGGCATTGCTCTATGGCTTCAAGATATTCCTGTTTGACAGCGACGTGAGCGAGATCCATGGCATATTCCATAGCAACTGGATATATTCATTTTTATTCGCATTAGCGCATTGCCTGGCCGCCTTCATAAGCACCATCTTCCTGCTGAAGCTCTTCGGATACACGATGCTCCAAAGGCTCAGTATGTGGTGGGCATCACTCCCGAGAATCGGCAGGGAGGTGGCCGAGACCTACGTTTTCTGGGGATTCAACGATTCCGTCTGCCATCTCGTGGAGAGTATCCAGAAGCATTATTATGATGAGGGAAAGGATGTGGAAGACAAAATACATACAGACCCAGGAAAAGAATGCCAGGATAAGAGGGATAGGAAAACCGACAGGAAAGCAAAAAACAATCATAGAATCATTATCATCCGAACCAACGATGACGATGATGACTCACCTGAAAAAAAGACCGGCTTCGCCAGGATATTCAATTTTCTGTCGCTGCAGAACAGGGAACTGAAGCGCCTCCAGAAACTCGAGTGCTATATCGATGTGACATCCATTAAGCTTTCAAGCATCGACCTGAAGGAAGACGGCGGGAATGAGGTAACGAGCAACAGGGACATCATCGGGAAGACGCTCAGGATGCGCTCCCTGAGGGGGTTGCTCAAAAGAAAGACCACCCAAAAGATACACATGCTGTTTCTCTCTGATGACGAGACAGACAACATCCATAACGTGGCCCTATTGCGTCAGGACTCCACATTAAAGGATTTCACGAATGAGCCCGCGGAGGGGCCAAGGGATAATCCAGAGACTTTAAATACCGACGGATCAACGCCTAAAAGAGAGGTAATATTCTACTGCCATGCCCGATACAACAGCGTGCATCGCGTGATTGAAGACCTGATCTCAACGGAAAACATAAAAGTCAAGGTGGTCGACTCCTCGCATCTGAGCGTCGAGGAACTTAAGCAGAAGCGTGAAGTGCTTCCCGTGGACTTCGTCGATATCAAGGCCGACGGCACGGTATCATCCCCGTTTAACGCACTTGTTGTCGGATTCAGCGAGGTCGGTCAGGATTCCGTGAGATTCCTGTATGAGTTCGGAGCATTTGTGGATTCCGCAAGTCCCCAGGGGCAGCCACGGCGCTCCGGATTCCATCTGGACGTCGTAGACAACAGGATGCATGACCTGGCAGGGGCGTTTGTCGCGAACGCACCGGCCATCCGGCAGTATATCTCCTACAAATCAGCCGATGACAAAGCATCTACCCTCATTACCCTCCACAACATGAATTGCAACAGCATCGAGTTTTACGACATGCTGGCGAGGAAGATAGAAACGCTTAATTATCTTATTATCGCGACAGAAGACGATGAGCTGAACATCTCCCTGGGAGTGAGGATATCAAGGCTGGCCATGCGCTACCGCAAAGACATGGAAAAATTCTGCATCCTCGTGCGTGCCCATAATGACGAGGATGAACATATCAGGAAGATCGCCCGCTATTACAACTGGCTTTACAAGGCAGCCGAAAGCACCGGCGACGTAACGGATATCGAGACCACATCAGCGATATATGAAAAATATACCCTCCCGCTTTATGTATTCGGTCTCGACAAGGAGATATATACATACGACAATATCATAGACAACAAAATCGAGAACGGAGCTGCGAGATTTGCGCGGGAATACGACATAGCCACCGCCGAGAATAACGTAAAAGACAAGAACGGAAAACAAGAAGCTGACTCAAAGACCGGCAATCCCCCAAAACCGGTATATGCGCCCAAGTATCGCGATTTTATGAAAAACCGGCGCACACATAGCCAGGATATCGCCAATTATCTCCATCAGGCCACAAAGCTGGCCACCGTCGACAAAGCGAAGGAGGCAGCGGGCATGACATACGAAAACATCCGGTGGACCGATTATTCCCGCAGGCTACACCAGATCAGATATGTCAAAGATGGAAAGTATGCGGATGATTTCGCCTCACGACTGCTGAAGACACTTGCACGCATGGAGCATCTGCGCTGGAATGCGGCCCATGAGATTCTGGGTTATACAAGGGAGGGAGAAGTCTCCGACAAAGACGAGGTGAGGATGACGCATTCCTGCATCCGCCAATATCATGAGTTTGACTTAAGCAATCCCGAACATGTCAAGACGCTGAGCTACGACAACGTGGTGGTGGACCTGACACTCGGGATTCCAAGACGTTACGATAACAGCGAGCAAGCCGATGACTGAGCGGGAAATAATACAGGGATTAATAGACCGTGACAACCGCATCACGGAACAGTTCTTTTATGTCAAGTGCCGTCCGCTCCTGACAGCCATCATGAGGCTGGTGTTCAGCTACCCGGTGGACTATGACGAGATGGTGGGAGAACTTTACGAGTATCTGATGAGCGATGACGGGGCAAAGCTCCGCCGGTTTCAATACCGGAGCAGCATATATCAGTGGATGAAGGTGGTGGCGACACGCCACTTCATCCACAAGCGTGACAGCATGATAGAGGACGTCTCCGGGGAACCTCTTTATGACAGACAGGATGACGGAGAGACAATCGACACCGCATCAGCCGTGGCCGACAGGATTGACTTGCGGCGCCTGCTTGAGCTGATGGACAACAGACGGTATGCGGAGACTATCCGCCGGCTCGTGATCGAGGATATGGAGCCGGAGAAATATGCAGCGGAAATCGGCGTGACCGTCGACAATCTATACAACATTAAGAAACGGGCAATAGCCGCGCTGACACGGATTGCCATAAAATATTACAGCTATGGACGATAACCATAATCCATCCGATATGTCAGGAGTAAGTGATGAAATGCTTGCATCGTTTCTTGATGGCGATGTCGGCATGGATGAGGCTGATGCTGTGATGTCGGCCATGCAGCAGGATCCGGAAGTGGCCGAGATTCTGTCGCTCTCCCCTTTGATCGACCATGAAATCGAACAAGAAAAGCGCCGGATACTACCGATGCTTGCATTGGCGGCTGCCAATCCTGAGAACCTCTGCTCATTCGAGTGCGAGACATACATACTCCGGGAAATGGGCTATGACATCGACAGCTGGTCGCTGCTGGAGACCGCGAAAGCCAACAACTGGGTTCGGGAGGAAGGCACTCCCCTGCATCATGTCGGCCGGCTGATGGAATTGAAAGGGGTGAATGTGAAGCGGATATATGACGCCAGTAGCGGCGACATCAAGAAAGCCCTGGCTGAGCATAAACGGGTGATGGCGGTGGTAGACAAAGATATCCTTATGGGTGATGAGGAGTCTGACACGTCGGCGCTGCATGCGATACTCATCACAGAGATAGACACAGAGGAAAGTTGCGATATAAGATATCTGGACGTCCATAACGGGATGGAACGCGTGGCTGACGGCAGCGAATTCCTGCGGGCATGGAAACGCTCAGACCATTATATGGTGACAGCCTCACCGACATCCTCCGGCTATAATCCACAACCGATTGATGTGGAGGACATAGACCTTGACGCAGACCTTGAGGAGCTGACGGAAGCCATAGCGGAGAACGCACATGACGTATGGGCTCGGGCCAGGATAGACGAGGGCTGGACGTATGGCCCTGTGCGTGATGACGCGAAAAGGCAGCATCCCGACTTGGTGCCCTACTCGCAGCTTCCGGAAAGCGAGAAGGAATACGACCGCCTGATGGCGATGAACACCCTCCGTCTCGTGCGCCGTCTCGGCTACGACATAATGAAACCCTAAACAGCAAAACAGAGACCCGATCATTGCCTCCTATGCCAATAGACATATTGGAGAATAAAATTTCGGAAGCATCTAAGACGATTAATTATGGGAAAGGGAATAGAAGGAGGATATGAGTATTATGCCTTCATAAGCTATAAAAGGGAGGATGAGAAGTGGGCGAAATGGCTTCAGAAAAGGCTGGAGTCATACAACCTGCCTGCCGCGTTGAGGGATAAGAATCCGAGGCTTCCAAATAAAATCAGGCCGGTGTTTCGCGACCAGTCGGAATTGTCGGGAGGTAATCTCAAAGCCGAGATTGAAAAGGGACTCAATGGCTCCCGCTATCTCATCGTGATATGCTCTCCACGTTCCGCGAAGAGTCCATGGGTCTCGAGAGAGGTACAGCACTTCATAAACCAGGACCGCGAAGAATACATCATACCGTTTATCATCGGTGGGACACCCAATGCATCCAGTCGGGAAGATGAATGCTTTCCGGAAGGGCTCCGACAGCTGAAGGACGAGAAAGAAATTCTTGGCATCAACATCAATGAGATGGGACGCGACGCCGCCGCCATCAAGGTCATTGCACGGATGTTTGACCTGAGATTTGACACCTTATGGCAGAGACATGAAAAAGAAAAGAAGGCCCGGAGGCTAATGATAGGAACCGGCGCCTTGATGCTGTTGATAGCTTCTTGGGCAATACTCGGATTCATCGCCAACCAGAATTTACGGCTCGAGCAGGCCAATGAGGTAATAAAAACGGAACGAGACCGGGCCAATATGGAAAGCGATCGGGCCATAAAAGCAAATCTCGCCTTATCTAAGGCAAACGACAGTATTCAGAAAAGTGCTGTTCTACTCCATAAGGCCAATTCAGAACTGGATATCACCAACAGAAAGCTCCAGACAACCAACTCATCACTTGAGAAAAGCAACAAAGATCTTGCCGAAGAGAAGAAGCGTGTCGAAAAGATAAACCAGGACCTCATGATGACCCAGTCTCGCTCGGTAGCTTCTGAAGCACACCGACTTCTCGATGAAGGAGAGACCCTTCTGGCAGCAAAGACAATACTTGAAGTAGTACCCGGAGATGCCGACAGAACATGGCCCTATAGCCCAGAAGTAGAGTTCGCCGTAAGACGATGTATCGACTCCATCTGGAACCCCGGATGGCACTCGCACGCATGCCTTGAACATGATCTGAATGTCAATAACATGGCATTCGGTGCAGACGGCAAAAATCTGGTCACTGCCTCCGATGACAATACTGCCGTAATCTATGATGTGGATACCGGCCTGCCACTTAACACATTGATGCACGGCCAAAGGGTGAACTGTGTGGCATATTCACCCGACGGGAACCTGATTGCGACAGGATGCCGCGATAAGATCGTGAGAATTTTCGATGCTGAATCGGGGAAATGCCTCTATGAGACGGAAAAAGGAGGCAATCCATGGTTCATAACATTCGACAAAGATGGGAGCCATGCCTTGTCAGCGACAAGTAATGGTCTCATTTCTCTCAACCTCGAAAACGGCACGGCTCCATCGTGCGGTTTCCGGATGGGATATATATCGAAGGAATCCATTACTGACGATGGGAGTGACTTTGCACTACATTTCGGCAACAATCTCTATGCTATTGATTACCAATATCTCTTTAGCAGTTTCATTCCCAAATTAAGTGAGGCCATCAAGGAAAATGATAATGTCGATGAAGACTTGTTCCTGAAAATACTTGACGATGCAGCAAGAATGCATGTATCCCTTGAAGATAGTCCGGAGGGAAGACGAGACATCAAATATTCCTCCATCTCGCCCGAAGGAGATTTTATTTCAGCAGTAGCCTACGACAGCATCACGTATCTATTCGACTGCAACGATGGAAAACTATGTAGGGAGATGCCTCGAAACATCAACGCCATCTTCAATCATGATGGCACCCGATGGGTTACGATAGGCACAGACAGCATAATATCCATAATCGACACCAGGACAGGAGACATACTCACAACACTGCCACATGATGGTCAACCTACATCTGCAAGGTTCAGTCCTTACGATGATTTCCTCGTGAGCACCGCCAGCGACGGAATTGCCAGAATATGGGAAACCGAGACCTGGACCCTGACGAACGCACTTCCACACCCGTTCCCCATCTTTGACTGCGAGATATCACCATCCGGCAATAATATAGCCGTTCTGGAACGAGGCAATCGAGTAAGGCTGTGGGGCCGGGGAAAGCTTCATGACAATCCTCTAAGCCTCGCACTCATCAATTCCTACACTACCGACGCCGTCTTCGCCAACGAGAATGTATGGCTTAGCTCTCTCGACCGGACAGTAAGAAACATAAACCTCATCACTTCCATTCAGAATTTTGAGACTCCGGTCTTCAAAGACAAAGTCGTCGACGTAGACCTTAGCCATTCAAAAGAATTACTGGCCCTCACAGTTTCCGATGATCTGATAACGCTTATAGATCCTCTTACCGGCGTGGAATTGCCCGGCTCATACATTAATGATGGGCTCGTATATTCAACAAGTTTCTCTCCTGACGACCGACATCTGCTTGTCTCCTCTGCTGACACCCCGGTAAAGATTCTCAGTGTTCCGACCTTACAGGAGACAGGGTATTCTTTCCCTCATCCGACACGAACAAGACAGGCCCTGTGGCTCGGGAATGACAGCATTATCACCCTTACAGCCGACAGTCTGTATGTATGGGATGTGGCATCAGGCCGACAGTTATGCCGCCATAAAACCAATGATGCCATATGCATAGCCGTGGATCCATCCGGCCATCATATAGCGGTAGGTACTCAAAACAACACCGTGACAATTTATGATTACCCCGACTTATCAAAAAGCGCGGTCGAGATAAGACATGGTCTTGAGAAATCATTCGATATGAATCTATTGGATGCCGATGCATTATGGAAGATAGAGCAACAGGATGAAGAATGGATGAAAAGCAGCATCAGCGGGAGTGTGCTTGCAGATGGATTTTATTCATTGTTCAGTAGGAAAACACCTGTAAGAGCCGTAGCATTCTCAGCCGACGGCACCAAATTGATAACTGTTTCCGACCGGTCGGCAAGAGTATGGGATGCAGCCACCGGCGCTCTTGTCAATGACTCCTTCAGGCATCCTTTCGGTCTCTCTGGTGGCAGTATATCTGACGATGGCTCAAGAATCATGACCGTCTTCAATGATAACGAGCGTAGCTTCATGATGATCTGGAAGAACCAGCCATACGAGACCCTCATAAATCTCCTCAAGATGAAATTTCAGCGATGATGTTAGAACATCTCTTCAGAAATGCTCTTTAACTCTATACAAATATAAAACGACATGAACAAGGGATATATGCCGAGACCGGCCGACACGTCTGAGGTGAGGCTGCCGGAAGAGCTGCTGCCGCTTATCGAGGAGATGGCGAGGAATGTACATGAAGTATGGGCACAGAACCGTATGAACGATGGATGGACCTATGGGGTGCGACGTGATGACAACGCCAAGAAACACCCGTGTCTGGTTCCTTATGAGGAACTGCCGGAGAGTGAGAAGGAGTATGACAGGGCGACTTCGCAGGAGACACTGAAATTAATCCTGAAATCAGGCTTTGAAATTTCAAAAAAATAGTTACCTTTGCAAAAAGACAGCGAATCACCATAACCTGATACATTATGAAACCATCGGAATTCATACATCCAAAAGAGGAAACCCTCCGGCCACAGCCAGAAAGCCAGCTCTGCTTTCCGGCTAATAGCATGAATGCCGATAACCAAACAGGATTTTGAATCGCTGCAGACACATCACCTGAAGGGAAAATGGAGAAAAAGGAATATTTCAACACCCTTCTTAAAAGAGACTTCATCAGATATGTCCTGCTCAAAGAGCCGGAATATACCGATGAGGAGATTTCCGGTAAGCTGAAGTCGAAGATTGACGTCGACCTGCTTTACCAGCGTCTCAAAAGTCTTTTCTATCAGATAGTAAACAAGCATCTTTCTCCGGAAAGGGTCAAGAGCAAAGACGGGAAAGTGGTGAATAAACTTCCCTCCTGGCTCACCATCGAGCTTTCGGATGAGATTATTGAGGAATATAAAGCCCTGATTGCAAAGGAATACACAGCCGTCAACTTCATGCCCGGAATTCTTTCGCATATCGAGCGCCTGACGTGGGCTCAGGGCGTTGACGACATGGCTCATAATCTCCGTCGCTTTGTAGCTGACCTTAAACAGATGTCGACCCACATGGCCAACATCGGGCACGTCTCGAAGGAGGATTACCGACTTGCAGAAAAGTATGAGGACGCAGAGCGAATCACCCTCCGCAAGCACCTGATGCAGGACAACGGGAAGGATATCATGATCTTCCTTGAAGCCCTCACGGAATACTGCAAAGACAGATGCCGCGTCGAGCTGTCGCTCCAGCTCTCCCGTCTTTACGCCGATATCGCCGCCTCGACTGAGATTGACAGCATCATCAAGAAATTTGACAGCATTCATTCTGCCGCGAAGAATGAATACGAAAAGTTGTCGAGCCTTGAGTCGGTTGAGGAATGGGATAAGGAGTATCGTCAGCGACTGCCGATGGATTTCTTCGAGCGAAACGTCGAGGACATCAACGCAGCCAAAGCCTTTCACATGGTATTGCTGCTTGCCCTCTCCCGCCACGAAGAGGAGCTGAAGCATCAGGGATACATAGACCCCAAAGGAGAGATAATATTATTCACGAATCCCCGCTACGACGGCAATCGCTGGGAAGAAGTCAACTATTCAATGTTCGGATGAGAATTCAGGTCAACCCGAACCAGAAGACCACGGGGAAATCCCTCTAAATCATAGCACGCAACATGAATTATAACAAAACAAAAAATGATTGAAAAAAACGAGATTTCATTTGATGAGGGTAGATTTATAGAGGGGGTATTAAATAATAATTATATCCTTGTGGTTGGATCGGGAGTAACCTTAGACAGAGAGTTATATCCCGATTCGAATGGAGATATCTTGCACCATATCATTAATATAATTAATGAAAAGCATAACACTGATTTCAGAACTATTTCTGATATAGCAATGGGAATGGGAAGCAAACCAATATCTGATTTGCTTGTAAATACCCTTCAATATAAAACTGAGGATATATCTCCAGAGCTGAGGAATCTCATCAGTCAAAAAAATTTCAGGTTTGTCATCACTACCTCTCCAGATCATTATCTTGAGACCTTAATGGAAGGACTCTGGGGAAATGAATTAAGAATTGTGAATGGCGCAGATGACAGGTCTTTAAGATTATTCTTTAATGCCTTGAAAGAATCGACCGTAGAAGGGTATAATCAACCAACCTTGTTTTATATATTTGGAAAAGCGATGAAAAGAAATTCATCTAATTTCCTATTGACTGACAATGATGCGATTCTATATATAGAAAAATGGATGAAATTTGAAGGTTCCGACCCAATTGTCCCTTTTCTTAGAACCAAGAGACTCCTCGGAATCGGATGCGATTTCGATGCCTGGTATTATCGTTTCTTCTGGTATATACTGACAAGAGACATGATAAGCCGCGATAAGATTTCTCCGCAGAATGCAGATAACGCCGTCATCGACAAGGATGTGATGGATCTGGAATGCTATTTAAGCAATATGAATGTGTGTGTGCATAAGGATTCATGGTCAGTAATGAAATATCTGAACCATTTATTCACCACAAAGCTTGGAAACACTACATACAAGGAGCTTATCGAGAAAAATAAACTGGAGGGCAAAGTCTTCATTTCATATAAAACAGAGCCTGACAAAAATCTCGCCATAAAGTTATTCAATACCATACGAGAGAATTCGTTTAATGTCTGGTATGATGAATCCAGTTTATTAGGAGGTCAACCATATAATAAAAAGATTCCGGAGGCAATAAAATTCGCAAATGTATTCATTCCGATATTAAGTAAAACAGTAGCAGAGACAATAATCAAATTGGATGCTGACGATATACTCAAGGAATTGCAAAAAGACGATGATTCAAATAAAGAAGTCCCATATTTTATAAAGGAATGGTGGTGGGCAAAAGAAGTAAAGGATCTATGTATCATACCTGTAGCCATAGACGGCTACGACCTAAGAGGTAAAGAACATGAGTTCTTTGAAAAAATTGCATTCCCCAATAAGGATGATAATTCGTCGGGAATCTATATAGGCTCAGAAAATTCATTTGACAAGGCAGGAATCGACAAACTAATGGAATCTATAAGATACGGACTTGGGCTATGAGAAAAATAAAGGAATTTATAAATCGACTATTAGGCAGGCGCTCACATGAGACATCATCGGCTTACATAAATCCATGGGCCGGACTGTCATCGTATTCAGACCCGGCAGCCATTGAAAATCCTCTTAAATTCACAGGACGGGAAGAGGAAACAGTAAGTGTGTATAATCTGATAGATAACAATCTGTTGGTGACATTGTATGGCAAAAGTGGAATAGGCAAGACATCGCTGCTGAACGCCGGAGTGTTCCCAATGTTAAGGGAACATGATTATTTCCCCATATCCCTTCGCCTCGGAATAGATAAAACCAGAGATAATTATTCCCATATCATTATTGATACAATCGAAAACGAAATAAGAAAAGTATTTGGGGATAAGTCGATCTCTACAATCGACATAATGGAAGCAGAGCATGACTGCGATTCAGACTCCTACCTATGGAATTATTTCGCACGCCATAAATTTATTGACAATAGCGGCAATACTGTTATTCCTGTAATTATTCTCGATCAATTTGAAGAAGCGATTGCGACCAAAAGAGAGAACTGCCTAACGTTGCTCAACCAGATATCATACCTGAACGACAAAAGCAATGCGATTAAAGCTTACGATGTTATAGAGCAAGATTATTCGTATGAATATAATTTCAGATTTCTGATTTCCATTCGTGAGGACGACCTATATAGACTCGAGGATATTATTAGCCAGAACTATCTCTCATCTCTTAAACAATGCCGCTACAGATTGCATAATCTCACAAAAGATAGTGCAAGAAAGGTGATTTTGGACAACGGCTGCAACTATATAGATGAAACCAATAAAGAAGAAATATCAGAAAGACTGATAGAATCGAGCACAAACCGGAAAGATGGACAAATTTCGACCAATACCCTTTCTTTGGTCTGTGCGCGTCTATACGATAGAGTCACACAACGGGGGAAAGATAAAATAACTCTCGCAGATGTAAATGAATATCTAGCAACCAACCCATTCGATGAGTACTATACAAAGGCCGTCAGAAACCTATCAGAAAGGGAAAAACGATATATTGAAAAGGAATTAATCACCTCCGACGGCAGGAGGAAGATGGTGGAAGAAAACGATATCGCTTCATCAATCAAATCGTATCAAAACCTACTTAACGGAAAAACCAAGATACTACACAAAGTAGAAGCTACCGACGGGAACGATGGCAAAATTGAATTGATCCATGACCAGATCTGTCCGGTTGTACAGAGATATAAATCCATAAGGCTTGAAAAGAAAAACCGAACCATCTTCGCATTATCGCTTCTGATCGTAGGAGCAATAAGCCTCTGGATATTTAACAAGACAATTGTAGATGACATTGTGACGGTCTTCTTCATTGCAAATGGTATCGGTGAGCATCACTTCACTATCGGACTTATATCTTCTCTTTGTCAATTTATTGGCATTCTCATATTTCCATTGGCACTTGGCAGTATTGTTTATGATTTAAAATACAAGAAGAGTATCGCTTGCATCCTCTTAATAGTCCTGATAGCTCCTATTATTATAGATTTTGGGGCACTACCAAACGTCCCTGGACATCCTGGATTTATCTCAAAAATAAAAGTCCTATGTTTTAATATCCATATCGGTGATTGGAATGCGGTTCGCTCTCTATTGACAACAAGACGGGCTATAGTCAGTGTGGTGTATTTCCTAATATCCATTGTTCTGATATCGGCTAATATCCGAACCCGAAGGCTTAAAAGGGAAAGGAATGCATCGATCGGATTTCTTTTCTCCGACTACCGGATATACATATATTATTTTGTCATAGCTGCATACCTTTTCTATAAATCCATATGGAATTCGGGTAACTTCATTGTGGAGTCCGGTGATTCAGCGTGGGGTCTCATAGTCATTCCGGTTATCACGCTCTTCCTTACAGGATTCAGGTTTAATGGGAGGAAAAGCATTATTCAATTCACGGCATATTCCCTGATTCTCATATCTCTATTCGTTATATGTGGGATAGAATTGAATGTCCTCGACATTAAGATATGTATAATGACATCGGCATTCATATTGCTATTATATGTATTCTACAACAGGAAAATCTTGTCAACCTTCGTAAAAGCCACAGCGAATATAATTGTTCTTGGCGTTGTCCTCTTCCTGAATCTTGGATATAATCCGCTTGCCATTAAGGATTCATCAGTTGAAAAAGTATATCCCTGGCAGATAGTTCTATTTACGGAGAACAATAAATGCGGAGTATTAAACGCAGGGGGTTCCGACACATTAATAATTCCGGAATTCAGAATCAACAATATGGGCAGCAATGTGATTCTGGAATCCGATGTCTTCAGCAACAATCTTTTGAATATAATGGACTCATCTACTTATATAGAATGGAATCCTTACTCAATAAAGCTCGACAAAGACGGCAATGATAAATTTCGTCTTACAATTAACGTTTTTTCAAACCTGGAATCAGCTCTTTACAGATTATCGACTATGAAGCCATCCGTAACTCGTCCATGGACTATAGAAAACGATGGGGCTATATTATATTTAAAGCTACGAAACGATATAATCTCATACTGTCTTTCCGGCAACGATGCAATCCTAATTGACGATGTGTCTAAGATAGGAGAATTTGAGGAATTGCAGAGCTGTGACCTTGCATCAACATTGGAGATTCTAAAACATAACAATGATACCATGACTGCCGATGAAGTTACAATATTTCTCAAATCATTGACGCGATGCATATACATGAGTATCCTGAAAGAATCAATTCTCAGAAAGAAGTATTCTCAGTATATGTCATTATTCAGCGGCTATTATCTACCTTCAATCATCACTGAATCATTATCTAACTTAAATCTCACTACAGTAAACCTCATGCATCTGCAATGGAATCTAACATATAATCTGGATTTATCCTGGGTTTCACATAAAACCAATGTCTCTGATGCTTATAAAGACAACGGGGATGTAGTATTGGAAATAAATTCTGGTTTATTATCCCACAATTATCTGTATGCATGGAACAATCTCATGTCGGCATTACTTTCCAAGGAGTATGAAACTCACACGTTTTCTTATCAGATAGATATTGAGAAAGCGATTACTGACAGAACCAACAATATGAAAAGCCAGTTGAATCAGTTGGATTCAATCCTCAGTAATGAGAAAAACTCCTATGCGACTAATATATTGTCTGATATCGAAAACGTCACAAAACAACTTGAACAAGGAGGAACCTTAGGAACAGACTCAGCAATTCAACAAATAGCAAAAAACATTTATACCTCTACAAATAAACTAAAACATAAGGTATCAGACAATGTTAAATCCAAGATAAGGGATTTATCCTCTTATACAATAACGCTTGAGCAAATACAAGCTGATTTACAATTTGAAAGGATGATTACAACTGTATTAAAGGATCTGTATGAAATAATCAAGAGCAACAGGTTTAATCCATATAATGGCTTCCTGATATCTGTTTGTGACCACCTGTATTCTGTCGGAACGTTCAGGGCATACGATATGAGCAGGTATAAAGCAACGATGGACAGTATTTCAAAGTATCGCTATATGCCACATTATATACTTATACGAAAAGTCGAGGCAGGTTTAGACTCTACTGAGTACTTAAATTCGAGCCTTGATACTTTGAGACCAAATCAGCAAATATTATAATCTCGTTCTCTATTGTTTGTATGAGTTGTTCATAGCCAATTGTCCCAGAATCGCGTTCTTAAGTTTGAAATTGCAGACCTGATTATTAAAATAGAATTCGTATCGATAATCATTATCTGTTGAGGAGGTTGCGGAGGTGCTTCACGCGGACGCCGTAGTTGAAATTCTGGGTCTGGGAAAGGCCGGCGAAGTTGATGGCCACCAGCTCTCCCTCTTTGTTCACGACAGGAGAGCCGCTGCTGCCCGGCAACGCCGGAATCGAATACATGAGACGGTCTTCAGTCTTCTGGCTGACCGATCCGCTTGTGAACTGCGCTTTCAGACCTTCTTCCGTGATGGCGAGTGCCGGGCCGAGATTGAAGCCGTGCAGAAAGAGTTTATCGTTTTTATCACCATGGATCTTCGAGGCTATCTTGTCGCTCAGGGAGTAAGTCTCATACGGATCCTCTTCCGCTATCATAAACACATATTTCCCCTCCGGGGTCTTTTTGCTCTTAAGCTGAAGAAGAGCAAGGTCGTGATCCGGATCTACGGTGAGTATGACACATTCGCTGAAATCGGTGTCTTTGTTGACGTGTGTGTCATTATATGCCACGCTCACTTCATTATGATAATTGATTTCAGTGTCAGAGACACGGATATTGTCGATGGCACTGTATGTCGACCGCATTTCGTCAAGCTCTTCAACAGCTCTGTCTCGTATTTCCTTGATAGTATAGAAATCCGCATAGCTCACGTCAGGGCTCATATTGGCATAGTCATAGGCATCCTGAATCTGAGAAAGCCGTCCTACTTTCTCTTCATATTCCAATGCAAGAAGCTGCTTGATGGCATCAAATATATCGCCAACCGATTTCTTGACGTCTTTATCCTTGACTGAGCTTGAAACGACATGGGCATTGGTGGCAATCCTGCCGTCATCACCAACAAAGAATCCTGTGCCATAGGAACGAGCGATCTCCACTGAATCAGCATCGAATGCGAGCCCGCTTATCCCGTCCTTATCGTCATATGAAGTAAAATACAGGGAGTTCCCATTGGGAAGGGTCACCTCATAGTAGCTTTTGTTTTGCACGAGGACGATTCCCGAAGACTGCATCTCTTCCAGTTCCCGCTCATCCCTATGTCCGCATGACGGCAATACGAGGCATAACAGCAGAAGAAGGGATAGTACGTGGCTCCTGTTTTCTATGGTCCTTAAGTTAAAATTGCCCATGATGAAATGATTGTTAGGTTTCCAAAAATATTGACATATGCCATTTTGGACAAAATTACATTAAATTTTTGGAATATAAAACATAATTTCACATTATTTGACCGTTTTGTGCCTAAAGCGCTTCGTGTAATGATGAAGTGCCAGGGTGTAGAGGAAATTCTTCCTCTATCATTGGTTCTCTCTTAGCTCCTCTATCAACTCTTCAAGGATGTAATCATCGCTCATCAGCTGAAGACCATATTTAGAATCGGTCATTTGCTCATATACCTTTGTACTGTAATATAGATCAAGAGCACGCTCAGGGGATATATGCAAGGTATCTGCCAACAACATTATTATTCGGCTCTGCTTGCGCCACAATACATTGTCTCTCATATGCCATAGCCATTTATTGTCACACAGTCTCTGAATAGTTGAATATCAAATATCTATCTATAATTTCTTGATTTAATATACAAATCTGATGATTGACTTTCCTATAGCGTAACTGCCCGAGCGCCTGCTCTGCCGTGATAATGTATATGCCGACACGACAGGCCGGGTGTTCCTCCCTTTCCTTTCCGCTATCGTCGCAGCCCATGCTTTTGCCTGTTCATGTAGATTGGTGAGATAGAAACCCTGCCCGAAATCCACCTTTTTTCTGCCCAACCCCACTAATGGAGAAGACACTGCTATATAGGAACCATGATAAAGCGAGATCATAGTCCAGCCTCCCAATTAAGAAGCGTTTCGCTGATGTCGTCGGCAACCCAGTCAAGGCTTTGCGTATGAAGCTCCTCATACCTTTTTATAAGCCGTTTTCGGATTAAGCCCTGTTTGCTCAATCGGCTGTGCATCTCCTTACCGGAAATACCCAGTTTACGGGCACCGCTTTCAATCGCCATTACTGCGAAATGAATCCTGCGGTACATATCATTGTCTGCATTCATGTATGTTCCAATTAAAAAGAAGCCTTTATCTATACTGCAAAGTTAATGTAAAATAAGTTATGCACCAAATCCTAATCCACCGGGAATATATTTCGACGTTCGCAAAAAAACCATCGCCTCGGAACCTGAGGGTCTCGAAGCGATAGTTGTTACGGGAAGCATACTCCTCCACTCCACGAGTCGGCATCTTCTGCTAAGATCCAAGAGTGAAGGTGAAGCGACGAGCCGTTTTTATTCCCACTCGATGGTGGCGGGGGGCTTGGAGGAGATGTCGTAGACTACGCGGTTGATGCCGCGCACTTTGTTGATGATCTCGTTGCTCACTCCGGCCAGGAATTCATACGGGAGATGTACCCAGTCGGCGGTCATGCCGTCGGTGGAGATGACGGCGCGCAGTGCGCAGCAGCGCTCGTAGGTGCGCTCGTCGCCCATGACGCCTACGCTCTGGACTGGCAGCAGGATGACGCCCGCCTGCCATACCTTATCATACAGTCCGTCGCGACGCAGGGCGTCGATGAATATCTTGTCGGCGTCCTGAAGGATGCGCACTTTCTCTGCGGTGACCTCGCCGAGGATGCGGATTCCGAGGCCGGGGCCAGGGAAGGGATGGCGGCCGAGCAGGTCGGGGCTGATGCCGAGGGCACGGCCTACGCGGCGCACCTCATCCTTGAAGAGGAGGCGCAGGGGCTCGACGATGCGGAGGTTCATCTTCTCGGGGAGTCCGCCGACGTTGTGGTGCGACTTGATGGTGGCGGAGGGTCCGTTGACGGATACGCTCTCGATGACATCGGGATAGATGGTGCCCTGGGCGAGCCAGCGGGCACCCTCGATCTTCTGTGCCTCCTCGTTGAATACCTCTACGAAGTCGCGGCCGATGATCTTGCGCTTGCGCTCGGGGTCGGTGACTCCGGCGAGGTCGGTGTAGAAGCGCTCGCTGGCGTCGACGCCGCGCACGTTGAGGCCCATGTCCTTATAGGAGGCGAGCACGTCGGAGAACTCGTTCTTGCGGAGCAGGCCGTTGTTGACGAAGATGCAGGTGAGGTTGGCGCCGATGGCGCGGTGGAGCAGGACGGCGGCCACGGAGGAGTCGACGCCACCGGAGAGACCGAGGATCACTCGGTCGTCGCCGATCTTCGCACGAAGCTCGGCGACGGTGGAGTCGATGAAGGAGTCGGGGCTCCAGGAGCCGGAGCATCCGCAGATGCCGAGCACGAAGTTGGAGAGGAGCCGGGTGCCGTCGGTGGAGTGGAACACCTCGGGGTGGAACTGGATGCCCCATGTCTGCTCGCCCATGATATGGTAGGCGGCGACGCGGACATTGTCGGTGGAGCCGATGATGTGGTATGACTCGGGGACGGAGACGATGGTGTCGCCGTGGCTCATCCACACCTGGGTGGGCGATGGCATGTCGGCCATGAGGGGGTCGATGGCGTCGACCACGGAGAGCATGGCGCGGCCATACTCGCGGCTCGGGGCGCCCTTCACCTCGCCGCCGTATTCAGCTGCGAGGAGCTGGGCGCCGTAGCAGACGCCGAGCAGGGGAAGGCGGCCTTTCACTACGGAGAGGTCGGGCTTGGGAGCCTGCGGGTCGCGCACAGAGTAGGGGCTGCCGGAGAGGATCACGCCCTTCACGTCGGAGTCGAGCTCCGGCCATCTGTTGAAGGGGTGGATCTCGCAATACACGTTGAGCTCACGCACCCTGCGGGCGATGAGCTGCGTGTACTGGGAGCCGAAATCTATGATGATTATTTTTTCCATTGTTTGATTATTTCGGGATTTATCGGGATTAATCATGATTTATCAAGATTAATCATGATTTATCGAGATTAACCGGATTCCGGCCGGTGGGGAAACATGCCGGAGGCATGTCCCTACAGGTCGGATTCGATTTTTACCGGGATTTACTCGCCGCGGGTGTAGTTGGGAGCCTCCTTGGTGATGGTGACGTCGTGGGGATGGTTCTCGATGACGGCCGCGGAGGTGATACGGACGAAGCGGGCGTTGTGGAGGGCCTCGATGTCCTTGGCACCACAGTAGCCCATGCCGGAGCGGAGGCCGCCGATGAGCTGATAGACGGTCTCGCTGAGGGTGCCCTTGTAAGGCACGCGGGCCACGATGCCCTCAGGCACGAACTTGCTGGAGTCGCAGGTCTCCGACTGGAAATAGCGGTCCTTGGAGCCGGCCTGCATGGCCTCGATGGAGCCCATGCCTCGGTATGCCTTGAACTTACGGCCATTGTAGATGATTGTCTCGCCCGGCGACTCCTCGACGCCCGCGAGCATGGAGCCCATCATCACGGAGTCGCCACCTGCGGCGAGGGCCTTCACGACGTCGCCGGAGTAGCGGAGGCCGCCGTCGGCGATCACGGGGATGCCGAAGCGGTGGGCGACACTGGCGGCGTTGAAGATGGCGGAAAGCTGGGGCACTCCCACGCCGGCCACGATGCGGGTGGTGCAGATGGAGCCCGGGCCGATGCCGACCTTGATGCCGTCGGCGCCGGCGTTGATGAGGAACTCAGCGGCCTCTGCGGTGGCGATGTTGCCGACGAGGACGTCGATCTGCGGGAAAGCCTCCTTGACGGCGCGGAGCGTACGGGCCACATTGGCCGAATGGCCGTGTGCCGTGTCGATCACCACTGCGTCGACGCCTGCGTCAACGAGAGCCTCGACGCGGGAGAGGGTGTCGGAAGTGACGCCGACACCGGCGGCCACGCGGAGACGCCCCTTGGAGTCCTTGCATGCGTTGGGATAGTCCTGGATCTTGGTGATGTCGCGGTAGGTGATGAGGCCTACGAGACGGTTGTCGGCGTCGACCACAGGGAGCTTCTCGATCTTGTGGCGGAGAAGGATCTGGGATGCCTCGGCGAGGTTCGGGCTGGTGGTGGTGACGAGGTTCTCCTTGGTCATGACCCCGTCGATGAGGATCGACATGTCGGTCTGGAAGCGGAGGTCGCGGTTGGTGACGATGCCCACGAGGAAGCCCTTCTCGTCGACCACGGGAATGCCGCCGATGTGGTTCTCCTTCATGAGACGGAGGGCGTCGCCGACGGTCTGTGTGCGGGAGATGGTGACGGGGTCGTAGATCATGCCGCTCTCGGCGCGCTTCACCTTGCGGACCTGGGCGGCCTGGGCGGCGATCGACATGTTCTTATGGATTACGCCTATGCCGCCCTGGCGGGCGATGGCGATTGCCATGTCGGTCTCGGTGACGGTGTCCATAGCCGCCGAGACGATGGGGATATTGAGGTCGATGTTGCGCGAGAAGCGGGTGTTGACGGCCACCATGTTCGGAGTCACCTCCGAGTAGGCGGGAATGAGGAGCACATCGTCGAAGGTCATCCCTTCCTGCGCTATCTTTTCATCTATAAACGACATATTACTTGCAGCTTGTGAGTATTAGAAATTCCTGAGTTTCTCGTTGAGGAGGATAGTCTGTGTGCGGTCGGGGCCGACGGAGACGATGCCCACGGGAATGCCGGTGAGCTCCTCGATCTTGCGTATGTAGTCGACGGCCGCCTTCGGGAGGTCGGCGAGGGAGCGTGCGCCCGTGATGTCTTCCTTCCATCCGGGCATCTCGATGTAGACGGGCCTGCATCTGGAGAGGCGGGAGATGGTGGAGGGAGGCGTAGCCACCTGCGTGCCGTCGAGCTCGTAGGCCGTGCAGATCTTCACCGTGTCGAGGCCGGAGAGGACGTCGAAAAGCATGAGGGCCCAGTAGTCGATGCCTGCGAGACGGCCAGTGTAGCGGGCCACCACGGCGTCGAACCCGCCGATGCGGCGGGGGGGGGGCCGTCTCCCCGCCCCCCACAAACTGGATGTC
>OGQO01000764.1_pt1 | contig 32725 bp, 39 predicted proteins | sample 1553241 | NCBI WGS metagenome assembly OGQO01 (sample SAMEA2579933, study PRJEB22360) | human gut metagenome | biome: human gut; feature: human-associated habitat; material: faeces | place: Denmark | collected 2008/2010
CATAAGATACCGTTTAAGAAATTTTCAACGAAAAAGCTTAAGTCGCTTCGTTATATAAAATATGGTGTGTTGTTGATTTTTGTTATTTTACTACCTCTTCTGGTGACAAATTCACTGGGAATGGGAAATCCGTTTTTCTGTAAATATCTTTGCCCGCAGGGAGTGCTGGAGGGAGCGATTCCGCTTTCGATTGCCAATGCAAGTATCAGAGCGGCCCTTGGCAAACTGTTTACATGGAAATTCGGTATACTTATTACTTTTGTAATCCTAAGTCTTATGTTTTACCGCCCATTCTGTAAATGGATATGTCCGCTGGGCGCAATCTATGCGCTTTGCAATAAGGTATCTTTTCTGCAGATGAAGGTGGATGAGGATAAATGTGTATCCTGTGGCAAATGTGAGAGAGCCTGCAAGATGGACGTGGATGTCACAAAGCATCCGAACCATACGGAATGCATCCGCTGTGGCATGTGTATAAAGGAATGCCCAACGGAAGCAATTCACTATCAATATGGATTTGGAACAGGTAAAACAAATTTGGAAGAGAATAAAGGAGAATAAAATGAAGAAATTAACAGTGATGCTGCTTATTGCAGCGATGGTACTCGGAGTAAGTGCGTGCGGAAATTCTGCTAACAAGGAAAATACAGCAACAGAGTCGCAGATGTCAACGCAGGAAGCAGAAGATCTGGATGCAAAGATTAATGAATTGACACAGAAAGAGAACAGTATTCTTGAAAAACATAAGGCTTTATGGGAGAAGGTATTTAACAGCATTGACAAATCAACTGTCAAGGATGCGACAGCTACGAATTACGGAGATTTTCTGGCAAACTCTTTAGACAAAATTAAGGATAAGTTTACCGATGATGAACTCAAGTCTTTGAAGGAAGATGTTGAAGAAATCAAAAAGCTTGAGGATGAGCTTCAGCCACTTCTTGAGAAGCAGAGTGCGAATGCATCAAATAAGAATTCTGGCAAAGAGGGAGCAAGCGTATTTCCGGAGTTTCAGGCAAAGGATCTGGATGGAAATGACGTAGACAGCAGCATCATTTCAAAGAATGCGGTCACGGTTTTGAATTTTTGGTTTAATGGATGTTCTCCATGCGTACAGGAGCTTCCGGAACTGAATAAATTAAATGAGGAGCTGAAGGAAAAAGGCGGACAGGTAATTGGTATCAATATAGATTCTCTTGACGGAAATGAGGATGGAATTGCTGAAGCTAAGAGTATTTTAGAGAAGCAGGGTGCAAAATATACGAATCTTTCCCTTGATTCCAACAGTGAAGCCGGAAAATATGCAACAAGCATTATGGCCTTCCCGACTACAATCGTGCTTGACCGTAACGGAAATATTATCGGAGAGCCGATCATGGGCGGTATTGATAATGACGAGGCATATAAGCAGCTGATGAAGACGATCGATCAGATACTGGCGGCTGATAAGAACTAGATAATGCCTATTGCGGAGGGGACTCCTATACCAAATGGAACAAAGGTATGGATAACGCAAAAGGGAAGATGTATTGCAGCCAATAATGTGTCAAAAATCCCAGAACGTAAATTACGAATTATGATGGATATCATTGAAGCGCGGCATGCAGAAATAGAACAATTGTGGTTGAAAAAATTCGGAGAGATTTCGTATTATTGTTAAATTTGCAAAGCAACAGGCTAAGCTGGGGCAATATGGTGTTAGTAGAAAAAGGAAGAATAGGGGCAGATCGGATAGAAATATTTGATCTGCCCTGTTTTACGTTTTGAGATAAAAGGCAAAAACAGGTATGCCAAAAAGAAGGATATTCAGTTGCAGAACTTACCGATATCCAAAATGAATTGCGCTGATTCCACGGAGAGGCCGTTGAAACTGCCGGAACCTGTCTTTCACTGCGTGGACATATTTCATCATCAGCCGGATAATATCGATGTGCCTTCCAGAATCCCTGCGCATGAAGAACTTTCTGGCTGTTTTTAATGCTGAAGAAAAGTCAAGTTCATAGAGATACTTGTTGTTGCCATCCCGTTTCTTTTTCAGGTTTTCTTCTGCCGCTTCGTTTGCGATAAAAATGCCGAAATTGCATTGGAACAATTGGTGCCTGACACAATAAACTTGCAATAGGCTGCTTTTTTCTGTTGAGCAAGAAGTATCTTTTAATTCATATTTAGGTGGTTTGTCAATAGCAATAATATTTAATGCATAATCTGATTTAAGAGTGAATTTCAAATTTTAGATTTTCAATAATCATGGGATAAAAATAACAGGGAGGATTATAGTTTTCGGAATAAAGCCGATATATAATATTAGAAACAATAAATAATAAAGAACGGATTCAGAGAAGGAGGACAAAGGATATGTCAATGAATGTGAATACAACGGGTACTGTTTATGGAAGTTATCAGAATACCTACAAGGCAGGTACAGTAGATAAGAAAAAAGAAACAGCGAAAACAACAGAAAATGATAAGGTCAAGAAAAATGTGACAGAAAGTATAGCCGAAAAAAATCTAAGTAAAGAGGCACAAAAAATGCTTAAAGATATGCGTGGCTCAAGAACAGATATGGACTTTATGGTTGCAGATTTTGAAAATGGTGATAATGCTAAAGATATTTTAGCACAAAGTGATAAAGAGTTTACGGTTATTTTCTCAAAGGAAGAAATGGAGAAGATGGCATCCGATCCCAAATATTATGCTGAAAAGATGCATAGTATTGAAGGTGCTTTGCGTATGTCGGATGAAATCAATGCTCAGTTTGGATTTGAAAGAGCATTTGGTAAGACAAACGGAATAGAAAACAGTGCAGATACTGATACAAAAATAACAAAGTTTGGTATTTCTTTTAATAGTGATGGAACTACAACATTCTTTGCTCAATTAGAAAAAACATCAGCTAGTCAGAAAGAATATCTTGAAAAAATTCAGGAAAAGAAAGCTGCGGAGAAGAAAGAGGCGAAGAAAAAGGAACAATTAAAGCAAATTGAAGTAAAAAAAGCTACTGTTCAAGCAAATTCAAAAGATGAACTTTTGGATAAAATTAAAAATATTGAATGGAATTCTATCAAACCAGAGGATAATAAAATCGGTGGAAGATTTGATTTTTCAATTTAGTATATTTAGATGGGGATGATTACATAAAGTATGGAGGTAGATTCATTATAAGAAAACGTTTTTTTTCTATTATTGTATGTGTTGTCATGCTTTTTACAATGAATGTCACAGCTTTTGCGGCAGAAACTCAGGAAAATTATTCGGAGACGGAGAAAACAATGACATTTGAAATAACTCCGACAGCATTAACTTCTGGATCATCACGACATTCTGTTGGAATGTTAAATTCCTTTTTTGGAACAAATGATACAGTGGCAACTTCCGCTCTTGGTTCTTTTACAATCAGCAGCACATCTGTTCCGTCAGGCTCCACAATCAGTAAAATAGTGGTTACATCCACAAAAAGTAGTGGAAGTAGTGGAAACATCGAATTATTTGTTGCTAAAGATGAGGATAATGGAGATGGCACATTTGACAGATATACAGACAGCAAAAGTTGGAATAGTTCTCTTACTTTTGCAGATTTTGGCAATTATAATTTAAGCCCTGTTGGAAATTATTATGTTCAATTTGAATCTACAAGGTATTCAACGGGAACTGTTGCAGCAGCAACATTAAAAAATATTTATGTCACAGTATACTATCATTAAAATTTTATAATCCCCATTCTAAACAAGCAAAGATGTTGTTATTCAGTTAGCAGCATCTTTGCTTTTAATTGTATAATTGATATGACTATTGAGTTAGAATGACATTGATAGCGATAGAAAGCTATATATTACAGAAGCAGACTTTGATAAAAAAGCATTTGAGAGATTATATAAATTGAATATTATATAATCAGAGGTATATAGAACATGCACAGAGACACTATATTTCAATATGAAACAATGGTGCCTGACACAATAAAAACGCATAGCCAAACTTCGCTCGGTATAACTGCCTGATTGTGTCGAAATTCGTATTTTATCAATTATATCTGATAAAACTGGATTTGCGGTATTGAAAATCAGTTATAGCCGTGGTACCATATAGACAGTTTCAGAAGGGAGGCTGGTCTACATGATTAAACGAGAAATTTATATGAGCCGTATCCGTCCTTTTATCGGAAATGAGCTGATAAAGGTTCTGACAGGGATTCGCCGTAGTGGAAAATCTGTCATGCTGAGCCTGATCCAAGAGGAACTTGCCCAAAACGGGGTCCAACCAGAACAGTTTATTTCCCTGAATTTTGAGAACATGAGCAATGCACACCTTTGTACGGCTGTTGCATTGCATGATGAAATCCTTCGCAGAACAAAAGAAATCAGCGGCAAGGTTTATCTGTTCTTCGACGAAATCCAAGAGGTGGCTGATTGGGAAAAATGTATCAACTCTTTCCGGGTGGAGCTGGATTGTGATATATACATTACCGGTTCCAACGCCAAGCTGCTTTCCGGTGAGCTTGCCACTTATCTTGCCGGACGGTATGTGGAGTTCGTGATTTACCCGTTTTCATTCAGAGAGTTTATGGAGCTGTATCACACCGTTTACGAAGGTGCAGACGAAAGACAATGCTTTACAAAATATCTGACGCTGGGAGGAATGCCCTATTTGAGCAACCTTCGCTACGACGATGCCGCCAGTCGTCAGTATTTGCGGGACTTGTTCAACTCCGTAGAGCTGAAAGATATTATCAAGCGAAACAATATCCGTGATGTGGATATGCTGGAGAGAATTATTGCTTATATAACTTCCAACATCGGCACTACCTTTTCTTCCACAGCCATTTCCAAGTATCTGAAAAGTGAAGGGCGCTCCGTTTCACCAGAAACGGTACTGAACTACATCAAAGCCTGCACGGACGCATTCCTGTTTTATCAGGTGAAGCGCCAAGACCTCCAGGGAAAGAAAATCCTGACCGTCAACGAGAAATACTATGTTGCAGATCATGGTGTCCGGGAAGCCGTGTACGGTGGCAACATGAAGGACATTAACCTTGTCCTTGAAAATGTTGTCTACATGGAGCTGCTGCGCCGTGGTTATTCTGTGACTGTTGGGAAAGTCTCTGACAAGGAGATTGACTTCGTATGTGAAGATCATGGGAAAAAGCTGTATGTTCAGGTTTCCTATCTACTTGCCTCGGAGGAAACCATCCAGCGTGAGTTTGGGGCGTTTGCCGGTGTTCGTGACAATTTCCCGAAATACGTTGTAACGATGGACGAACTGGATATGAGCCGAGATGGAATCAAACACCGCAATATTCGTGACTTCCTGCTGGCAGAGGAATGGAACTGAAATGTTCTTCTTTCACCAGAAGATATGCAGAAGTTCTTCCAATGCCGAGAATGAAAAAACAATGGTGCCTGACACAATAAATATTATGATATGTCTGTATTTAACCGCTGTATAGAAACCGGGAATGTTCTCTTAATACTGGAATGTTGGCAGGATGTCCACCCGGCGCTTGTCAGTATCCCAGTGAAATGGGAATACAGCTCGCCGTATGGACTTTTGTATGCTCTGAATCCGCCGGATGATGTTATGCAGTTTGAAAACAATGGTGCCTGACACAATAAATATTGTATAAATGTCAATGCTGTTGTGGTACATGTTGTATTCTGCGTAAATGGTATTCATGTTGTGTCTCCTTTAAACCAATAAAAATATAGAAGCATTTCAATCAGTTCACAATGTCACTTTTATTTTGTGTTATACTGTTTTATATAATTTTCTTGCCCTTGTTTTTGCCCTTATCAGAGTTCGTAAACACTGGTGGGACGATATAACGCAAGGGAAACAATAAGGGAAAGCTCACCTGCGATAAACTTTGTGTTTTCAAGGGATTGAGAGATATTTGATAATAAAATATAACAGTTATTAAATCCCTTGGAATATATGAAATCTCAATTCAGATTTATAACGAAGAAAATAGAGTACAAATGATGCAGACAGAAACTGTGAGAGAATTGTGGCAATGGCAGCTCCACGGATTCCCAGATTCATAGCAAAGATAAAAACGGGATCCAGAATAATGTTTGCAACCGCACCGATTGCGACAGAAAGCATTCCAATCGTGGAGTATCCCTGTGCATTAATAAACGGATTCATACCGGTTGCAATCATAGAAGGAAGTGTTCCGATCAGATAAATCATGAGATATGGAATGGCGTAATCCAATGCTTCCCTGGAAGCTCCGAATAAAGTAAGGATCGGATTGGCAAAAAGCAGACCGACTGCCATAATCAGAATCGCACAGATACAAAGCAGGGTAAAGGAAATATTCATAATTCTCTGGGCAGTATCAGTATCCTTCGTGCCTCTGCTGATCGAAAATAACGGAGCACCGCCACCGCCAAACAGGTTGCTGAATGCCGTAATGATAACAATGATCGGGAAACATAAACCGACTGCTCCTAAGGCGGTTGTTCCGACACCCGGAATTCGCGCAATATAAATCCGGTCTACAATATTATAAAGAAGACTTAAAATCTGTGCGACCAGCATTGGAAGTGCAGCACCTAAAATGTTACTTGTAATCGTTCCGTGTTCAAAATCAATTCGTTTCATAATTTTTTCTATATTTTCCTTTTTCTGTTTCAGGTTACTTTAATCTTAAACTTATCCTTATTAATTTGAGATTCATAAGTTTAAAATTCTAAGAAAAGATGTTTTTATCTTTCGCTTGACATTTAGTATAGCATGAGATAGTGTATATGTAAATTATGGTATTTATATCTTAATAAAATAAAATTTATATATTATGATAAATATTATATGGTTTGTAATTTATTAAGGACATTTTGAAAAACAGAATATAGTAAAAATTTTATCCACCTGCCATCTGCATTGTTATGAGATGGTAATGATAGAGTAGTATGAAACGGTATTCTGTCATGAAATAAGAAAATGTCAAATGGAAAGAAGGGAGGCAGAATACGATGGAAATGAAGCAGTTGGAGTACTTTTGTGCGATTGTTGAAGCCGGAACGATCAGTGGCGCAGCCAAAGCCCTTCACATGACGCAGCCTCCTTTAAGTTATCAGATGAAAATGTTGGAAGAGGAGCTTGAGGTACAGTTGTTTTTGCGGGGAATGAAGAAAATCACCCTGACAGAAGCCGGGGCTGCATTATATGAGCGTGCCGGAAGCCTTCTAAAAATGGCTGACATTACGAAGCGTGAAGTATTTAAGGCCGGGACTGCAGCAACGATCCATATTGGAATGACGCCTTCTTCAGTATCCATGATGTCAGAGTATCTGGCAAGGTTTGCAAAGAAGTTCCCGGAGGTTCATTTTGACATTCATGAGGGATCGACCTTTACGCTGAAGGATCAGTTGGAGAACCGGGTCGTAGACATTACAACGCTGCGTACCCCGATCATGTTAAAAGGATGTGAGACGAGGTCGCTTGCACAGGAAAAACTACTGGTAATGGCGCTTCCAACCCATGAGATCATGCAGCAGGATCTTCAGAAGCTCACTATTAAAGCTCTTTCTCAATATAAGATTATTCTTTCACACCGGTATCGTCAGTATATTCTTTCTGCATTCGAAGAAAAAGGAATTTTCTGCGATATTTACTGTGAATGTCAGGATGCCAGAACGGCGTTGACTTTGGCGGAAAATGGGCTTGGAGTGGCAGTTTTACCGGCATCCATGCAAAAACTGACAAGCAGGGTTGTCTGCCGTGAAATCATTGATGCCGATCTGACCACAGAGATCCTCCTTGCCTGGAGAAAAGAAAGACTTCCTGCAGAAGTACAGGAATTTCTTGCAATATGGTGAGGACTATTCAACTGCAGGTTTAGATTCATTCAGAAGGTATGAATGAAATTTATTTTTTAAAGCTATTGTAACTATTAATTCAAAAATGTGAAAGTTAACTATGGAGGACAATACAATGACCAAAGAAGAAAAAGTAGCACGTTTTCAAAAAATGAATCAGGACATCCGGAAGGGACAGATTCTCTGTGCCGGTTCTTCCCTAATGGAAATGTTTCCGGTTGAGAAGTTCGTAAAAGAAGAGTATCCGGGTACCATCATCTATAATCGCGGAATTGGCGGTTATATTACAGACGAACTGTTAGAGCATCTGGATGTCTGTGTGCTTGATCTGCAGCCATCCCGCCTTTTCATTAATATTGGAACGAATGACTTAAGCAATCCGGACGTTACGATTGATGGTCTGATGAAGAAATATGATGAAATTTTATGCCGGATTGAAAAAGCCATTCCCAATATTGAAATTTATCTGATGGCATACTTCCCGATCAATTATGAGGCGGCAACCGAAGAAATGAAGCCCTGCCTTCTCATCCGTACCAACGAACGGATCAATGAAGCGAATAAGGCAGTTGCCGAGCTTGCCAGGAAGCATCAGGCCAGGTATATTGACATCAATGCTCCGTTAAAGGATGCAGAAGGAAATCTCCGTGCAGATTATACGATTGAAGGTATGCATATCAAGGAGGAAGGATATCGTTCCATTTTCCCGATGTTTATGAAATATGCACTCGAGCCGAAGTGGAAGTAAATCTTCCCTCTTATGGATTTTTTCGGATGAGATTGAGAAGGTATCAATCAACGGGTTCGTAAGGGTTCAGATCTGATTAAGGTACTTTCTTAATGCTTGAACATGTAGCGGAAATATAAGTTCCGGAGAATTATCTACGATTTTCTTTAAAGTATTTCTCTCCATCCAACGGATATTATTAGTTTCATCGGTCTGTTCAAGTAATGCTCCTTCCGCTGTACAAAGAAAGGTGTGCAAAAGTAATGAGTATGCACCGGATAAATTTTGTGTTATACAAAAGGGTGATATGGAAATAGTCTGGTTCCCAACAATGTCTAAAGAATGGCTGTTTTCTTCGCCCTGTATTTGTGTAAGATGAAGTCCTGTTTCCTCCCATACTTCCCGACGCAGGGCATCAAAAATATTTTCATATTCCCGGATTTTACCGGCTGGAATCTCTAGTAAACCATCCGTTCCATCTGCACTGTTCTTTTTACGATCCTGTACTAAGATGAATTCATTATTATCTGTCTGTTTTGTAATAATTGCACCTACAGCAGGCTTTACAAATATTTCGTTCATGTTGGTCTCCCGATAAAATCAGTATATCTTAAATTTCACTTTATCATTGATACACCGTTTTAGCAATTAATTTTATCTTATATGTCATTATTTGAGGTGTTACTTATTGACAAATAAAATATAAAAGCATAATATATAGGTATCAAATGATACCGTGACGCTGGCGATAAAGGAGATTAAATTTGACAAATGAAGTAGGAGCAAGGATTGAAAGTGAAAGTGAAATTGAAGTTAAGTCTTATATACATAACTTAAAATATGCGCTTAATAATGGTGCGAAGATCAATTTTCAAGAAAATCGTTATGTGGATGAAAATAGAGATGAAAAGTATACAAATCATTACACGGTAACTGAATTATTTCCTGATGAAAATCCTGTAGATGCATTAAAAAGAGAATTATTAACTCTATCGGTTGATCATTATATGCGAACAGTAAAAGATATTCGTTTCCCAAATAGAAGTGAAATGAGAGAATTTGGCAAAGTATATAATGAAAAAGATGATGTATATATTAAAATTAGGATAGAATTATTAGGGATGTATGGAAGTGCTACAACGTTTGTAATGTCATTTCATTTTGCTGAGAAGGCATTTTCGCCAGAGATGTTTCCCTATAAAAAGAATTAGGAGGTGTTTTCATGGAGATGAAGGTTATAAAAAGTGAAAAGGGTCTTTGTACATGTTGCATGGAAGAACATGAAGTGAAAACAGTTCTCATCAAAGAACGGACCATTTTTAAGAATGTAAATGTTAATTATGATGCGATTTATTTGTATTGTGATCTGACAGATGAATTATATGCAAATGAAGATCAATTACAGGAAAACGACATTCATCTTAAGGACGCCTATAGAAAGATGGAAGGACTTCTGACATCAAATGAAATTCGCGATATACGTGCAAAATACGGTATCAGTCAAAACGATTTATGTATTCTTTTAGGCTGGGGACAGAAGACGGTTACCCGATATGAGAGTCATCAGGTACAGGACAGGGCTCATGATACAATATTAAAGAAAATTTCACAGGATCCGGAGTGGTTTATATACCTGCTTAATGACGCAAAAGAGAATTTATCACCCGCGGCTTATCGAAAATACTTGAAAGCAGCAACGTCCCTTTATGAAAAGAATCAGGATGCTTATTTAAGTAAAGCTATTGAAGCGAGTTATACTAAATATCAGGGAAATAATATGGCACATGGAAATACACAGCTATCATTAGAAAAAGTGGTAGATGTAATCCGGTATTTTGCAAAATCTCCTATGGTTACCAATCTTTATAAAGTAAAGCTTATGAAATTGATATGGTATGCAGATGCTCTTTCTTATAAAAGAAGGGGAATGGCTATAACTGGATTGGTATATCAGGCATTACCAATGGGAGCAGTACCGGTGGGACACAATTCCATCATTGATTTAAGGGATGTTCCTTGCGAAGAAGTTGATCTTGGTGAAACAAATGCATATCATTTTTCTTTAAACGAAGCGGCATCCTGTTCTTCACTTACAGAAGAAGAGAAAGATATTCTGGATTGTGTAATTGAGAAATTAGGAAAAATGTCAAAAAACGAAATTGTTTCTTTTATGCATAAAGAAATTGCTTATCAGAAAACAGAGCCAAGGGATATAATCAGCTTTGAATATGCAGAAGTACTTCAGATATAATTTTCAAACAAAAATATAATATGCTATAATATTTGAAGATTATGGTATTGATGTATATGGGAGGGTATTTAATTGAAAGAACATTTGGTTAGTCTGGCTTTACCCCATGCAGAATAGGGACTATGCAACAGTCTGTATGGGGAAATGTGTTGCATGATCTGCTGTTCTGCACTTTATTTATCATAAGTAAAGTCAGGAGCGAAAATGAAATACATAAACGCAGCAGATATTTTACCACAGGAGTTATTGGAAGAAGTAACACGATATGCCAGTGGAAAATTATTATATGTACCGTCCCTTCATGAGAAATCTTCCTGGGGTGAAAGAAGTGGATCAAAGAAATATTACCGGGAACGAAATCAAAAAATAAAGGAGTTATTCCAGCAGGGACAGTCGATGGATGATTTAGCAGAAACATTTTATCTGTCTAATGAAACCATAAGAAAAATAATTCATACAAAAAATTGAATAAAGAAAAAATGCAATAGGAGGGCATATGTCCTCCTATTTGTATGGGTAAAATTAGTTATAACCATTCTTAACCTTGAAGTATCATACAGTGACTATATATTCTGATTATATAATTTGACTTTTTGAAGGAGAATGTACGAATGCTTTTTATGATATCCCTTGCATGGAAAAAGCAGCGTAGTGTTATTGAATTTTGTCTAATAATAGTGGTTACATCTATTTTGCTTAATCTTACGCAGTTATATTTTATTCCTGCAGTACTTAAGGCGGTCGAGGATAATATTTCCATGATAGATCTTCTTGCCATAATCCTTTTGTTTACCGGAGCATCATTATTATTAAAAGCAGGTAATGCATATTTTGCATCATGTTCGCAGGTTGGACGTATTGAAGTCCGGCTTATGATTGGTTCCATGATTCAGAATAAAATACTGACAATGTCTTATCCGGATATGGAAAATCAGGATGTTCAAAGGAAAATGGATAAAGCATCGATGTTGGTTGCCAGCAATACAGCTCCTACAGAGGTAATCTGGAATACCTTAATGGCTCTGATTGAAAATGGTGTGGAATTTTTGATTTTTATTTGTCTGTTGGGAGTACTTTCTCCGCTTTTGATTTGGAGTGTTTTGGGGACTACGATAATCAGTTTTTTCATGAGAGATTATCTGAATGGCTGGGGCTTCCGGCATCGGGAGGAAGAGGCAGAATATTCACACCGTATGAATTATCTTAGTGATATATCCAGAGATTATACCATTGCAAAAGATGTACGTGTTTTCGGAATGCAGGACTGGATAGAGGATATGTATCATAGCACGTTGCGTCTGTATCATCGTTTTATGACTAAGGGAGAACGTATCTATATGGCAGGTGATCTGATAGATGTGATTCTAACATTTATGAGAAATGGTATTATTTATTTTTTCCTAATATCAGCAGTTCTCAAAGGCGAAATGTCTGCTCCACGGTTTGTTTTATATTTTAATACAGTAAATGCTTTTACAAGTGGTATTACAAAAATCATGTCAGAATTTTCCTACCTTCGAAAGCAAAGTCGTGATATTTCTGCTATCAGGGAATTCCTGGATTATCCGGAAACATTTCAGATGAAGACCGGAATTCCGATTTCTCCGGATTTGACAATTCCATATCAGATTGAATTGCAGGATGTTTCCTTTCATTATCCGAAGAGTAGGAGAAAGATACTTTCTCATATTAATCTGACAATCAGACCCGGAGAAAAACTTGCGGTGGTTGGATTGAATGGAGCAGGAAAAACAACACTGATAAAATTAATATGTGGATTTCTGGATCCGACAGAAGGAAAAGTATTGCTAAATAATGTAGATATCCGGGCGTTTAACAGACAGGATTATTACCGGCTTTTCTCTGCTGTTTTTCAAAATTTTTCAATTTTGGATGTAACAATTGCGGAAAACATTACACAAGATGATGAAAATTTTGACGAGGATTTGATGAAGCAGTGCATCGAAAAGGCTGGTCTTACAAAAAGGATTGAATCATTACCGCAAGGCATAGAGACGCATATCGGTAAAGTATTTAAGGATGGAATTAATTTATCGGGTGGAGAAATGCAACGCCTTATGCTGGCAAGAGCATTATATAAAAATGCGCCTATTATTATCTTGGATGAACCCACAGCAGCGCTTGATCCGATTGCCGAAGATGCAATCTATCATAAATATAATGAATTTACTGATGGCCGGACTTCCATTTTTATTTCTCATCGTCTTGCCTCTACAAGATTTTGTGATCGGATTATTTTGATTACAAATGGACAAATTGATGAGGAAGGAACGCATGAAGATTTGATTTCCCAAAATGGGAATTATGCCGCTCTTTTTGAAATTCAAAGCAAATATTATCGAAAAGGGGAAGAGAGTAATGAAGAAGAATGACCCCCCATTTTCCTTTAGAGAAATAATACAACTTACCTTACGTGGGTTTGGTGTCTGGTGGCTGGAAAATCCCCAAATATTATTATCAATATTATGGAGTGGAATGATTGATGCTTCTAAACCTTATTTAAGTATCTGGCTCTTAGCCCGGCTTATTAATGAAATTGCTGGGAACTGTGATTCACAGATTCTTAGTGTATATGCTCTTTTACTGATAGGGATTTCGGCAGGGACTTCTTTAGTAAGCGCAGTATTGACCAGATGGAAAAATGTTCGATTATCCGGGTTATGGCATATACAAAATAAAATAGTTATGAAAAAATTGTTAGAAATGAATTTTGCAGATATTGATGATTGGCAAGTACAGGAATTGCGTTCTCAAATATGGCAAAATACAGATTCCGGAGGATGGGGGTTATATAAATTAATCGATTCTTTTGATAGGATAATCCGATCTGTTATATCAATAATCAGTGCATTATTTTTATCCGTATCGTTGTTTCTGCTGCCGGTTACCGTACATAGTAGTGAAATGCCCATACTTAGTCATCCGGGCCTTATTTTTCTTATTATAACTTTTATGTTATGTGTTACATTTATGGCACCTGCATTAGAGGTTAAAGCAGGTTCTTATTGGGTTAGATATGCAGAAGAAAATCAGTTAGGAAATCGACTATTTGGATTTTGGTTTGGCGAGTTGGGACATGATTATTCAAAAGCAATGGATATACGAATTTATCGTCAGGATATACTCTGTAAAAATAATATCAAAAAATATAATCCGTTTATTCCTTCTTCAAAACTGGCAAAAGCGTCAAGAGGTGCTATGGGCAGATATCATGCTCTTTCAGAAGCTGTTTCTCAGTTATTTGTTGGAATCACTTATATTTTCGTATGTTTAAAAGCATTGGGAGGGGCTTTTAATGTTGGATTCATTGTACAGTATGTGAATGCGGTTGTTGCTTTATCGGAAGGTATGTCTATGATGATTGAGACATTTGGAAATTTAAGAAATAATGCTCCTTTTTTGCAGAGAACATTCGAACTTTTAGATATACCGGATAAAATGAGCAAGGGAAATACTTCTATCTGTATGAACATGGAAAGCGGAATTGAGTTAGAATTGCGTAATGTATCTTTTCAATATCCTGGACGTGAAGATTACGCATTGCATAATATATCACTGAAATTTAACAAAGGACAAAAAATAGCTGTGGTTGGAAGAAATGGAAGTGGAAAAACTACTTTTGTTAAATTATTATGCAGGCTTTATGATCCTACGGAAGGTGAAATATTATTGAATGGAATTGATATCAGAAAATATGATTATAAAGAATATATGCAGTTATTTTCGGTTGTGTTTCAAGACTTCCGACTCCTCCCCTTTGAGCTTGGACAAAATATTTCCGGAAGAAAAATATATGTTCAGGCCAAAGCTGAGCAGTGTATTTATAAAGCAGGCTTGGCAGAAGTATATTCAAAATTACCGTATGGATTGTCAACCATGTTATATAAAAATTTTGATCAGAACGGAGTTGATATTTCGGGTGGAGAAGCACAGAAGATAGCATTGGCAAGAGCTTTATATAAAGACACACCATTTATAATTCTTGATGAACCAACGGCAGCGCTTGATCCCATTGCAGAAGCAGAAGTTTATAGTAATATGAACCAGATTATAGGAAATAAATCTGCAATATTTATTTCTCACAGGCTATCTTCTTGTAGATTTTGTGATAATATTCTGGTATTCCATGAAGGGAAACTGGTTCAATATGGAAATCATGATATACTGCTAAATGATACATCTGGAATGTATTATCAGTTATGGAATGCACAGGCGCAGTATTATAAAAAATTGTGATTTTAGGTTGGAAACTTCTAATGATTTTAATATTTTTTATCTAACGAAATTTGTTTGTCTATGATAGAATGAAATTGAAATCATTTAAAGAGGAAACCACAAGGAGTCTATGATGAAAAACTTACGGTATCTATGGATAGCAGTCCTATGTCTTATGTTGATCGGCTGTAGCAGGGAAACAGTGAATTCAGATATTAATTCAGATACTAATTCAACAGTAGAAACAGCAGAGGATACAGACATAGCGGACGAGGCCGAACAAGAAAATGATCTGACAGCAGAATCAGATGCAGAGAACCCTGCGTCGGAAGAGGAAGAAGCTTCTGGGAATGAAAAAGCACTTCCCAATGAAGTAGATGAAGCAGATGAAGAAGATGAAGAAGATGTGAAAGAGAATACATCCGAAGAAGAGATTGCGGTCGAACCCAAATATATTACAATTGATTTGTCCGGAATAAAGGAAACACACATAGACGGAGAGGCCGTTGAGCCGTTAAAGCTGCAGATCATATCGGAGGAGTACAATAACATCGACTGGGCGAATGACTGGTATGAGAGAGAAAATTTGTCACTGCCCATGATTGGGAATGAGTGGAACCATTTTTATGATGATACTTATGAATATCTTTGTGCAGACGATGAGCTTTACATTTTCGACAGGCAGATCCCAAATTCGGATACACATTGCTTATATGTCTTACAGTATCCGACAGACAAATGGTATATCAATGGAAACAATGCCTGGCTGAAGGACGGAATCTTTTATGGGGCGAGTGTGACAAACGGATATGCCGGGCCGGATAGCTGCTTTATGTTTGCCTATGATCTGGAGCAGGACAAGCTGCTGTGGAGAAGTGCTGACCAGTCCTATAATTCCATGAATTTTGTGGTAAAAGGAGATGTGATCCTGTGTGGTTATGGTTTTACTGCTGAGGATGATTATCTGTATCAGATCAACCGCAATACAGGTGAAATTCTGGACCGGCTGGAGTTGAAAAAGATGCCGGATCTGCTTGTAGAACAGGATGGAAAGCTTTATGTTCACACGTATAGTTATGATTATGTAATAGACTTCTGAAGAAAATATCTTTTATGATTATGTGTTTATAAAAAGTTGAATGAGTCAACTAATAATGATATAATGGACCGAGTCAACTATGTATGATGAGACGAGGTATCTATATGAAAAAGGTGATAAATCCACGATTGATGTTAATTGTTTCAATGACCATATTTGGTACATTGGGAATCTTTGTGAGAAATATTCCGGTATCGTCCGGAGAATTGGCTTTATATCGGGCTATACTTGCGGCTCTGTTAATAGCAATATATTTGATAATAACAAAGCAGAGAATTTAATTTACCAAGATTAAAAAGGAAGTTCCGTTGTTGTTATTATCCGGAATTGCCATGGGAGTAAACTGGATTCTTTTATTCGAAGCATATAAATATACAACCGTGTCACTTGCAACATTAAGCTATTATTTTGCCCCGGTGATTGTTACCGTGGTATGTCCTGTATTATTCCATGAAAGACTGACCGGAAAACAAATTCTTTGTTTTATCATGTCAACGATAGGGCTTATCATGATTACCGGTATCGGGGATATAGGAAGTGGAAGTGATTTTATAGGAATTTTATTCGGACTTGGTGCAGCGGTATTTTATGCTACGGTAATTTTAATAAATAAATTTATCAAAAATGTAGAGGGAATTCCAAGAACATTTTTACAGTTTCTTTCTGCCATTGTGATATTGATCCCTTATGTTATGCTATCGGGAGGAATGTCTCTGGGAGGAATGAATGCAGTTGGATGGATCAATCTGTTGATCGTTGGACTTGTACACACCGGAGTGACATACTGTATGTATTTTTCATCATTGAAAGAACTTCCCGGACAGAAAGCTGCTATTCTAAGTTATATTGATCCACTAGTTGCTGTTTTAATCTCTGTAACAATACTGGGAGAGAAAATGACAATTTGGCAGATTGCAGGTGGAGTTTTAATTCTTGGCTTTACACTTTGGAATGAGGTATCTCCAAACACGAAGATAATGGGAGGCAGGAATGTTTTCAGCGGATCAGATTGCTGATATTCAGGGATTTAATAAGGTATATCAAAATTTAATGAAGCAGATGGATTCTGCAATTTTAGAAGCAGGATATACTTTGACAGAAAAGGAAGTTTTATTTGAAATAAGCAAAACGGAACGTTGTACGGCGAATATTCTGATACAGCAGTTACATATTGATCGTAGTTATATGAGCCGTATGATTGCAAAATTTGAGAAACAGAAACTCATAGAAAAGACGCATTCCAAGACAGACAGTCGCATTCGATATATCAGACTGACCGAGTCGGGACATAGGGAAATTAATCAGCTGAATGATATTCAGAACCAACAGTTAGGGTCCATTTTCAATAAGCTTAGTGAAAAGGATCAAGTGGAAATATGGCATGCAATTATTATGATTCGTAACAAATTAAGCGATGCCAATGATGTGATCAGGATCCGGTCTTTTATGCAGAGTGACATTGAATATGTAATCTCACGACACAAGACATTGTATTATGCAGAACGGCATTTGAGCGGAACATTTTCTGCATATGTAGATAAGATTGTATATAGTTTTGTGCATCAGTTTAATCCCCAGACAGACTGCCTGAATATCCTGGAATGCAATGGTGCACCTGCAGGGAGTATTGCCATTGCAAAAGCAGATGACGAAACTGCACAGCTTCGTTTTTTTATGCTGGAACCGGAAATGCGGCAGCGTGGGTTTGGAAACCGGCTTATGGATATGGCATTACAGTTTTGCCGTGACAAGGGATATAAAAAAGTGTTTCTCTTAACGATCACAGCACAGGTTATTGCAAGACATGTGTATGAAACTCATGGATTTTATAAAGTCTGTTCAGAGGATAAATCGGAATGGGGAGACGGAGTAATTGAAGAACGTTGGGAGCTGGAAATAGTGGAGTAGTAAATAAAATTTATAAACCACATTATTCTTTTTTACGACTGACCTCATCCCAACAGGATTGAATATAATCGTCTTTGCTATCATTGGTAAAGTTAAAAACACTGGTATTGTGTGTGACTTTTACTTTAGGGAATTTACATTTACGTGCAGCTCTTGATGGAGATATTTTTCTGTTCTTTTGAAAAGGAACGATTTTTCTTTTCTGATTAATGGTAACTGTTTTATAAATAATGAACATCAAAAGAAAAATGACAGCCAGAACAGTTATGATTTGAATATTAGAAAGCTCATTAGTTTACAATAAAAATTCCCCTTTAAACAAATAATTTGGAATATTAAGTGAATTAGAACTATTCGCAAAACACAAGTTTAACGAATAGTTGCCTAACTTGTTTATAAAGTATCACATCTACCTATATTTGTCAACATCGAATTTCCCCCGCGCCCCAAAGGGGTGAAGGAAACTTTATTTTAGTCACCCCTTACCCCTCAAGGGGTTATTTTGTGTTTCAAAATAGCTACATCCATAATCAGGATCCGGAATATCCATCAAGATTGTAGAGATATCTTGACAGCTTCCGTCTAAATTCAATTCACACCTTAATTCCGGACACCTTACCACGGACATTGTTCCTGAAGCGCTTTCATTTCTTTTTCTTCCTCTGTCATCCGCATATCTTTCCATATTTCATCCATCCTTTGATTGACTAGATCATAGTCCTTTTCATAACATGGCAGCTTACCATAGCGTTTCAGGTATTCACGTTCAAACGGCTCTAACTTCAATGACTTTTTCCATTGTTTATACATTGTCCTTTACCTCATAAATTCTAACTTTCTGATCCAACATGGGAATATCCAATGTCTTTGCATAGTCTATATTTTCGGTTAAACTTTCGATCATATCATTGATTTCAGATTTTTTCAGCACGTATTCCTCAATCACTGCCTTATCTAAATTCCTTGATGCCCAGTAACGTTTCTTTCCGGTAGTACTTGCACATAATTCCTTAGTAATGTACTTTGTTATGTATGCGCTTACTTTCTGATTGTCCTTGACTTTCGTTGCAGTGGTAAACCCCAGGTTGTAATTGCCAATGTTATAGATCGGATCACCCGAAGCAGTTACTTTCCCGGAATCAACAAATTCCATGTTGCCACAGTTCGCAAGCATTCCATGAAAGTGATACCTGCCGGACTTGTGAAGTTCCGGAACCACAATATATCTAAGATCAGGCGCATACCTTTTCTTTAAATTGTTAAGCCACATTGAAAGCTTTGCAGTTACTTCTTCATAATTGAAACTATCTACCTTTTTCGGATCGAACGTTAAAGTGATAAAATATTCCCACATATTACTCCTTGTTATTTCATAAATCTTCTGTATCGTCCTGTTTTGACTATTCTTGTTACTTCGTTCTTCATCTTTTACCCCCTGTGTTTTCGTTGTTTTCTTTTCCTCTTGCTTCTTAATCGGTGTAACCCAGTCCTCTGGGTGCTTTACAATCATATTTTTGTAAACACGAATCTGTTGTCCGTCCAAATAGTTATAAGTGCGGACGTTGTAAGCAAGCATTAAATAGCACCCCCTTTTCCAGTCATTACAAGAAATGACTGTTAAGTGTTGCTATAGTCAAGTATAGAGCGTCCGCCACCTGACGCTTCGGCGGGTCCCCTCAATCCCCTTCCTTGCTGTCAGGTGTCGAACATCTTATACGTGTCATATAACTTAAAGTATTTCTTGTGCCCAACGAAAAATTCTGCTCCAATGCGTTCCTTCATCGGGTACCACATCCTCACACATACGAACAGGGAACCACCTGCAAGGATTCCTAAAATCTTTCCTATGATTCCATAGTTATTGATTTTCCGGTGTATGTATTCGTATTCGATCAGGCTCCGTATCTGTCGGTCGATCATCCGATCGAACTGGGAAACAAGAATAATATCATAGCCTAATTTCCTGTGTTGTGTGAAAAAGGACAACCATGCGCTCCGGCCTTGTATCTGCCATTCCCTTGAATTAAATAAGATCTGACATTCATCAATCACAAGCAGAAACTTTCCTTCCGGCATCGGCTTAATTCCGTAATAATGTTTCCGGTATCGTTGGCTGAACTGGATCAGCCGATCCGGAGTAAGCCGATTATTGTCGATACTGATATACTTTCCTTTGTGCCTGCCTTTTATGTTCCCAGTATTCAGATCAAAGTTACCGATCACGACACCTTTATAGTTCTTTACCCGGTAATATAAGACCTCTGCAAGATGCAGGGATTTCCCTGCTCCCGGAGTTCCACTATATAACGTTATCATTACTTACCCCCTCTCCTGCTACTCGATTGCTTTTACCCAGCGCAGTATGATGGAGTACATATAGAACAGTGTGATAGATGCAAGCCACACCGCACCAATCTTAATAAATGTTCCAATTGGAATAAACCAGTTCAGATAGCCAAGAAAAGGCATATCTTCCAGTGAACGGATTATTTCATCAAATGGTGACAAAGGTAACAGTTTCAAAACAAAATCTAAAAGCGCATCTATAATTGATTTCATTATTTCCATACAATCACCCCTTTATAATTCCTCTTGTTATTAAGATCAGACCTACCACAAACAACAGAGTTTCCCCTGTCCGAAAGATCTTCGCCAGTGATTCAAATTGTGATAGGTCTATCGTTACTTCCCATTCCACTGGGAATTGTGGCGGTTCTAATTTTAAAGTCCATTTCGGTGCTACTGGATCCGCATCCAAGGCTTGTACTAAATGGATCAGGTCAAACGGTATGCAGAATGGGAAGAACTTTGAAAGGTCTACCACTGGTTGCGAACTGTCTATCTCTCCCGGTGATGGTGTAGGCTGTGTTGTTGGCTTCGGACTTGTACTCGGACTAGGATCAGGATTCGGTGATGGAGTCGGATCCTTTGCCGGTTGTAAAACTACGTCCGCCGTTGGATCTATAACCGGAGTAGGTATCGTATCCGGGTAACAGATTGGATCTAATGCAGGATCAACCGATGGATCTGTTACTGGATCATAACCTGGTCTTAAGTTTGCAATAATATCACGTAAATGTTGTTTCATATCATCTAACGATGGATCATTACCTATAGCATTTAAGCCTTGATGTTTTGCCATATTTGCAAGATCGTTCAAGTAGCTAAGTCCAGTTAAAGGATCAAATAATTCACCGTTCCAGTTATCTTGTAACCAATCTGCAATCCGATATTCTTTTAGATAATTTAATGCATTAGAAAAATCATTATCCAAAAGTGCTTTTTTCCATGCTTCATCTGAATCAAAAATAGGGATATTTGTATATAGTGTAAAACTTACCTCTTTAATACCGTTAATACTCCATGAAGAACAACTTTGATTTGAATCAGATTTTAAAACACCATCCTCATAATATTTATAATTATAATTGACGTCAGTATTATTACTTTTATCGTTTCTAAAATAATAATCTGCAACTTGAACACCATCACTACGCTCATAAACCTCTTTAACTATATGCAATCTAGTGCTTTCCATAGCTTGATAAATAGAAAATGAATTTGTTTTCATACCGGTATGAAAACCCGAAGTAACCGTGTAAGATGTTGATAATATAGCCTTAAAATTATAAGCATTCGCATCTTCAACCCATAGATCTTCATAGCGTGTAAAACGTTCATCCTTTAAACTTGCAATATAAGCATCATCTAAAAAGCATTCCTCTCCCTTACTAAATTTATCTGCATAAAATTTCACTGATTCCTCAAAAACAGTAGCACCAAAAACAGACAATGCACCAATACAACCTATGGCTTTACCGATGTTTAGCTTCTTTTTATCATCGGGAGATGGAGAGGGTTCTTCATCCCCATTATTACCGCCCATAATAACTTGAAACTCTGTTTCTGCTACTTCCTTTAATGCTTCAGAACCGAATACATAAGCCTGTTTATTGGATATTAAGGTAAATAGTGCCTGGTTAGCCATAGCAAGTTTATCTGCTACATGATCAGGAACACCGTTTACAGTAAATAAGGACTTAATATAAGCATGGCCGACTTTTTCAATCTGTTCTTCTGTTAAATCCGGTACTTCTGCAACAGAAGAATAACCAAGAACTAACGAGCCAAAATAATAACATATTGCTTGCATAGTTTCATATCCTAGCACTACTGTTCCAGCAGCTTCGACCTGATCCATCTTCACAGGTGAAAAATAAGAATTGTTTACACCAAAAAAAAGGATCATCACAGACAAAAAAACACATACTATCCGCTTTATCACTTTCATACTTCTACGCTCCTTTACATTTTTCTACAATTTTGTTATCCTATCTTACATAGGGGGATTACATACATGGAACAGAAATTTATACAGGGTACCTTAGAATACCTGACCAACCCTATTGTTTTAATCATTATAGGTGTTGGTATTATTTATCAAATCGTTAACGCTATTCGTAACTGGTGGCATCGTAAAAACTTTCTTAAGGACTGGATGAAAGCACACAATATAGGAAAAAAATATTGGTGGTAACAAGGGGGAAATCTATATGGAAATCACAATACCGGAAATCACTTTTACAATTCCCAATATTGAACCAACTACCGCAATTATTATCATCTTTGTTTTGCTTGTCTTCCTGGTATACTGGCATTACACACTTTACCCATTACTCAAAAAGAAACGAGATCATAAAAGGATCCGATCAGCAACCAAAAGCAAATCTTTCAAGCGTAAAAAATCGGATTTTAAGCCTTATATCTCCAATCCGCAAAGCCGTTATACAGATTATGCACAAGCCTGTTGGGACGAGTTAAACAAAAAAGGACACTGATCTTTCTAGTGTCCTTTTTCTTTTCTTCGCTTTCCTGTGCTTTACGCTTTCCCGGTAAACTTCTTGAAAAGCTTGATTCCAAAAGCGATTACCATAATCGCACCAACAATACCTAATGCAATCGGAAGAACCTTAGTAATCATTCCGGACATATCACTACCAATCTGGGTAAGTCCGGCTACCAAGGCATCACTTGCGGAACTTGCAACAGTACCTGCACCATCTAATAATGCCATCTACTTATCCCCCTTTCTTAAGATTTAAATATTTTTAATATCCCATGCACTGCAACCCCGATCAGGATAGGAATGAATCCTAATCCCAATCCGACCACAATACCAAGGCTTAAAATATTTACTACGTCAACTGTTTCCATTCTTCATATACCTCGACAGGATCAGAGCAAATACGGCTCCAATCACAATACCTAGAAACAACAACACTGCAACTAATGCATAATTCATACTTTCCATATTTTCTTTATGCTGCTCTGCCGTCTGCTCCTGGCTCTCTGTCATGCGCTGGTCAAGGCCGGAGACAAGGCTGTTACCTGATACGGTATTCAGATTCAATTCTTTCACCGATTCTGCTATCGTTACTACTGCTTCATATGCTTCACTCGGTGTATTCTCAATCTGATAATTCTGATTATTTATCAGATTGTTTAAGGCAGTAAGTACAAGGTTATTCTGTTCGTTGATGGAAGTAACCAACTGTTCCAACAGGTTCTCCTCTTCTTCGAGTTCTTCCACACGTACGATCAGATCATCTAAGGTAATACCCAGTTCCTGAAGCCGGAGTTCCAATGCATTTACCCGGTATTCAATGGTACTGTTATCGGTCTGCTCCAGTTCCTGCCATGCTTTTTCAATCTCAATCTGCTGATCCGTCTTTTCCGGTTCTTCCATCTCCTGATCCGTTGGCTGTTCCTGTGTGGTTTCTTCGGTGATGGTTTCCGGTGTCACTTCTGCTGCTTCAACCGTATTACATGTACTAATGACCAGTAGAGCATACGCAAGACTGAAAATATAAAGTAATATACGATTTTTGTTATGATTCTCATGCTTCATCCATTCATAAACCTTTCAATATCATCCTTGCTATATGTGTCAGGTTGCCTTACTCGATCTCATCAAGTGATATGATGATGGAATCACCTGTTTTATCAGTGATTTTGATGTGTGAAGCTCCGTCCATTTCCCATGTCACTGATCCGCTGATAAAACGATCATCAACCCATTTCTGTATGCGGTTTTTTTGTATTTCTTTGTATTCAGATATTGTCCGGGCACCTTTGATTATCATATTTTTTTACCCCCTTTTTGTACCATTCCGACACCCCAACCCCTTGCCCATCTCCCAAGGGGCTATTATGGTATCGTTTCTCTGTTCTCTTTGATGTGCCTACAAATAATAGTTGACTTCATGTACCCGGCGCACCAGTGCAAAAGCCTTGCAGGGTCTGAACTACGCCCCATTATGGGCAAGGCTACACGGTGCGCCCCCTAAAGTAAACTATTATTTGCTTGACGGCACGGGTTCCTTTTTGGCTGAACCTACGACATCAACGATCTTCATCTTCCGGCTTTCACTGTCAATCTCAATAATAAGGGGATTCTCCTGCATCAGAGCGATGCTGTCCTTTGCAGTTTCAGATATGCCTATCGTTGCACAATCTCCGTTCTGCTCCACGATGGCGGTATAGAACTTAATCTTATTTTTCTTGTTATCTTCAAATTCCTTTTCGGTTACCTTATAAACGGTTGCTTTACAGTTCACTGTTAATTTCATGTTTTTTATTCTCTCTTTCTTTTTTAGGGGGTGGGGACTAATGCCCCACCGTTTACTTGTTTGCTTCTTCTTTTTTCATTAGTTCGTATACTCTTGTGTTGCCGATCTTTTCGATCCGGCTCTTTGTAATTGCAATCAGTTGGATCAACTGCGGAATATCATCACAGCTATAGATCTGGTCGATTGCCTGCATGATCATTTCATATTCGTAAATATCCAATGTACTTCCCTGAACATTTACCACCCCCTTATTTTTAGGTAACAAAAAAGCTCCTACCTAACTAATCAAGTTAGGTAAGAGCTAAATGCTTCCTGTTCACTCTTTATTTTTTCAACTATGCGTTAAACTTATATTTTTCAAAAAGTCTGAATTTTTATACGTAAGAACTTTTCGAAAAACAGAAATTTTAACGAATAGTTCTAAAGGTTTACGTAATATATTTATGTTAACCAGTAATCTCCTTAGAACTGTAATTTCTTCTTTGGAACAGTCTGGCTATTATTCTTTCCTGAGTGCTCACGGACTTCAGACCGGATATCTGATACAAATTCATCCTTATCTATAAAATCAATTGACTGATATGTATTGGTATCGGCATTTGTATTTGTATTTGCGGATGACAGACGATCTGATACAGTTTCATTTATATTCGACTTTTTAATTTTATACTTCTCATGGAATTCTTGTACATGATCCATGGATTGTCTGCGTTTTTTCTTATAATGAATAAAGGTGTATCCATATACAATGATTATAAACACGACAATAACTGTTATCAGTAATTTCATAGAAACCTCTAAAATAATAAGCAAAATAAATAATAATAAATCACAAAATAATTCAATTAATCAGCACATTTGCTCGGAATCAAAAATAATCGTAAAAGGTCCATCATTTAATAAAGAAACCTTCATATATGCACCGAAAATACCATGCTGAACGTTTGGAAATTCTTTCTGACATTGTGCAATGATGTATTCATATAATTCATTCGCCAGATCGGGATTTCCTGCATTGGTGTAACTTGGGCGGTTTCCTTTACGGCAATCTGCATATAATGTAAATTGTGAAATAATTAACAAATTACCATGAATATCCTGAACGCTTAAATTGGATTTGCCGTTTTCATCCTCAAAAATTCTTAAATGTATGAGCTTATTGATCAGTTTATCAGCTATTTCTTTCGTATCGCTGTTGCAGATCGAAACCAGAACCATAAGTCCCTGATCAATTTTACCTACACTCTGTTCCTCTACTACTACTTCTGCCTGGCTTACTCTTTGAATTACAAATTTCATTTTTCGGAATCCTCTTCTTTTATAACTTCTGTATTTTCAAGTGATTCAGATCCCATAACAGGAGTTTCCGACAGAACTTCCTGTCTGGTTTCCTCATTGGGAGCATCTGCTGAGTTATGAGTATTTGAGTTTTTATTCATTTGCTTAATTTTCTTCTTTGATCTCCTTGATGTATCAGGATCCAGCATAATAAATTCTTTATCTTTGATTTTGTCTACATTTAAATATTCCTGAGTTTCAGCAGGAAGACCTTTATTCTTTAATTTGTGACCAATGGTGCGTTTTACAAGTGCATAAATTACAGCCCATAAAGGAACGCCCACGATCATACCTGCTACTCCCCACAATCCACCAAAGATAGTAATGGAGAAAATAACCCAGAAGCCGGATAAACCTGTTGACTGGCCTAAAATCTTAGGACCGATGACATTACCGTCAAGCTGCTGAAGAACAAGAATGAAAATAATGAAATACAGGCATTTCAGCGGATTTACCAGTAAAATCAGTAATGCACTGGGAATTGCTCCAAGGTAAGGGCCGAAGAAAGGTATAATATTTGTTACACCTACGATCACGCTTACCAGAATGGCATATGGCATCTTTAAAATGGATAATCCAACGAAACATAAAATCCCGATAATTATGGAATCGACTATTTTTCCACTTAAGAATCCGATAAAGGTCTGGCTGGTAAAGCGAATATCTTTAATGAAAGTATTGGCATGATCAGTATTTAATAAGGCATATGCAATCTTCTTTGCCTGTCCGGCAAACAATTCTTTATTAAACAGTACATAAACAGATATGATTGCACCAATAACCACATTCCACAGCGTCTTTAAAAAGCTTAGTAGACTCAGGGAAATATGTTTCAGGATTTCCTGTGTCTGGGGAATAATGGTTTTGTTCAAAAAATTGGAAAATTCTCCGGAGTAATCATCTACAAACTGAATAAATAAATCATTCAATGTCGGATTATCCTGTAACAGTTTATTGGAGAACTGAGTAAGATTCCGGATATAATATGGAAACTGGTAGGAAATGGCAATAATACTGCGGCTTACTTCCGGGACAATGACACTGATAAATGCATAAAGCAGTAAACTGATCAGAAGCAGAGAAAGAATAACGGAAATTACACGCATACATTTCTTCTTTTTAATCGTCATTTCCGGATTTTTCTTTGTAAATAATGGTTTGAGCATTCTGCGCTCAATAAAATTTACAATTGGCGTTAACAAATATGCAATGATAATTCCATAAATGACCGGACTTAATATAGAAATAAAAGTGTTGATCTTCGCCGAAAATGCTTCACTGCGGAATATCAGATAATAAAAACAGATAGAAGCTGCAATCACAAGAAATGCAATAATTCCGGTCATAATCATCTTTCTGTTAAACTTAATCTTCATATGTATTCTCTCTCCTGCCTGATAATATGCTTATCAATAATTATAAATATTCAGTACCTTTACGATTATGATGCAAAAATCCATTTAAAAACGCCTCGGTCTGTACGGAATAGTTACCAATATTATTAGTATAGCATTTTTACAATAAATATACTATGGTTTGCAGCTATTTTATGGTAAAATATATGTTACAGTTCTTACGCAGCTGAACATTTGCTGTCTGGCTGCGTAAGAACATGATATATCACAAATCCCATTTACAGTATTCTTAACAAGAATATAACGAATGATACAACATATAAAATAAAGGAACTGCTTATGACATTACAGCAAATTTTAAGTCCAATCCGTAAGGCTGTGGACGATTATCATATGATTGATGATGGGGATACGATTGCGGTTGGAATTTCCGGAGGGAAAGACAGTCTTACTTTATTAAACGGACTCCATGCATTGATGCGGTTTTATCCGCATCCATTTCAAATTCACGCAGTTACGGTAGACCTGGGCTTTGATAATCTGGATCTGAGCAAAATTAAAGAACTGTGTGAACACATGGACATTCCTTATACAGTTGTTTCCACGGAGATCGCGTCCATTGTTTTTGAGAAAAGAAAAGAGTCTAATCCCTGTTCTCTTTGTGCCAAAATGAGGAAAGGTGCATTAAATCAGGCGATTAAGGAGCTTGGCTGTAACAAGGTGGCGTACGCTCATCATAAGGATGATGTAGTGGAAACGATGCTGATGTCCTTGATTTATGAGGGAAGATTTCATACCTTTTCACCGGTAACCTATCTGGATCGGATGAATCTGACGGTCATTCGTCCTTTGATTTATATGAATGAAGCAGATGTTATTGGCTATGTCAATAAGAACCGGATTCCGGTTGTTAAAAGTTCCTGTCCTGCTGATGGCTATACCCGTCGGGAATATATCAAGAACCTTTTACGCAGCCTTAATCGTGAAAATCCGGGAGTGAAGGACCGGATGTTTACTGCTATTTTAAATGGATTTGATGACTATCTCATAGATGAATGATCAAAAATGGTGCCTTATGGAAAAAAACAAGAATTATCATGACGAACAAAATAATATGAACACTTTGAAAATGAGAGAGGTTCTTACAAATCTCCCATCTTTTTGCAAGCAGTTTTTCCGGGGAATCCAGGATTATACTTCCTCCCGGACGCGTCTTGCTTATGCTTACGATTTAAGAGTATTCTTTGAGTTTATGCATGAGAATAATCCTTATTGTAATAAAGTAGGTATTACAGAACTTCCGTTGTCTGTTCTTGATCATATTTCAAGGGAAGATATCGAAGAATATATGGATTATCTGACTCTGTATATTAAGGATGGTAAAGAAATTACCAATGATGAACGAGGCAAGAAACGTAAATTATCTGCCTTAAAGAGTTTTTATAACTATTACTATACATCAGAGCAGATCAAAACCAACCCGGCGGCTTTAGTTCCACTTCCCAAGCTTCATGAAAAGGAAATCATACGTCTGGATGCGGATGAAGTTGCAACTTTGCTGGATCAGGTTGAAGATGGCGATAAGCTGACCAAACGGGAACTGGTATATCATAAGAAAACGCGGATTCGTGATGTGGCTTTACTGACCCTTCTTTTGGGAACAGGGATTCGTGTATCGGAATGTGTTGGCCTTGATTTGAATGATGTGGATTTTAAAAATAATGGAATTAAAATCCGCCGAAAAGGTGGATACGAAACGGTTGTTTATTTTGGAGATGAAGTACAAGATGCTTTACTGGATTATTTAGAACAGCGTCACCATGTTATTCCATGTGAGGGACATGAAGAAGCACTATTCCTATCTTTACAGAATCGCCGGATTACAGTCCGGGCAGTTGAAAATCTGGTAAAAAAATATGCTTCACGGGTAACCACCCTGAAACATATTACCCCTCATAAGCTGCGTAGTACATATGGCACGGCCCTCTATCAGGAAACCGGCGATATTTATCTTGTTGCCGATGTCCTCGGGCATAAGGACGTTAATACTACCCGGAAGCATTATGCAGCGCAGGAGGATGCCAGAAAGCGTCGTGCGGCTAATGCAGTACAATTAAGGGAACATTATAATCCCGGATTACATGAATAGGTTGATAATTCACATAAGATCTGTTCATATATTGTTCCTGAATCTGAATATGATAAGTTCATAATGCCGCTTCTAACTAACAAATTCTGCACTGTAATAAGGAACAATCAGGTGTTGGCCGGCGGTAATGCTTTCACTGGATAATCCATTCATCTGAAGAACTTCATCAATATAGTTCTGGTAGCTGTCATAATGATCTTCATCTGCATATTCAGCAGCGTATGTCCAGAGAGAGTCTCCTCTGCTTACGGTAATACTCTTATAATATTTATAATAAACTGCTTCATCACGATTCTGAGCTTTCGTCTTCACAGTAAAGAACATCATCGAACAGGTAATGACAAGTACGAAAGTCAGAACAAGTGTCAGAATATGCTTGCGGAGTTCTCTTCTTCTCTTCATGTGATTGACACGGATTCTTCTCTCGCTTCTTCTTTCGTCTAATGTGTTCATACCGGATTCCTCTTCTCTTCTTTGTTTGTTCAGTTCGAACATCTGTTACGAACAACCGTTCTGCATCTATATTTGAATTATACCGAACATATTTTCGTATGTCAATATTTTAAGAGAAAATAATCGAACATTTTTTCGGAATATATGTTTGCCTTGGGCGTCTATCTGTGATATAGTATTAATTAAGGTAACTGAATAGTTACTAACTAAGTTAACTACAGGTTTGTTTTATTAAGGAGGTTTTTGATGGGATACGGTAAGATCAGTGCCAAGCAACAGGAAATTTTAGATTATATTAAGGAAGAAATATTAAAGCGCGGCTATCCGCCTGCAGTACGTGAGATCTGTGAGGCTGTGAATCTCCGTTCCACTTCTTCAGTACATTCTCATTTAGAGACGCTTGAGAAGAATGGCTATATCCGCCGTGACCCTACGAAACCGCGTGCTATTGAGATTTGTGATGATAATTTTCAGATGGTTCGTACCGAGATGGTCAGTCTTCCGGTTGTCGGACAGGTTGCTGCCGGAACGCCAATTCTTGCAGAGGAGAATATTGACAGTTATTTTCCGGTTCCCGCAGAACTGGTTCCGCAGGGAGAATCTTTTGTTTTGAAGGTGAAGGGCGATTCCATGATTAACGTCGGAATTTTCAGTGGAGACCAGATCTTTGTGAATGCCTGCAATACCGCTCATAATGGAGATACGGTGGTTGCACTTATTGACGATTCAGCTACTGTGAAGACATTCTATAAGGAAGATGGACATATCCGTCTCCAGCCGGAGAATGATACAATGGATCCAATTATTGTAGATGACTGTCAGATCTTAGGTAAGGTATTTGGTGTTTTCCGTGTTATGAAATAAAATACATCGTATGGCAGGAAATAATATAAGGAACAGTAAGTACATAATCAAATAAACAGAATTATAATGAATGCTAAAATATATAATTCTATAAAATAAAATGCACATCTTTATCCGTAAATTTATTTTGGGATAAAGATGTGCTTTTATAGATATCATATATCTTCCTATTATTCATTATATGGCTCTGAATAGTTACCATTATGTTAAGTTGAAAACCTGATTCCTGTTGTGATCATTAGCTGTCTAGCTGAATCTCACATTAATATAAGACATAATCTCCTGTACGCAGCGTTCGAAGCCGAGCTTAGAGCTGTCGAGGCACAGATCATAGTTCCGGGCATCCGTCCAGTCCAGACCGGTATAGTACTTGTGATAATCGGCACGATGCTTGTCGATCTTCTGGATATAACGCTCCAGTTCCCTGGATCCCATGCTCTGCTTCTTTGCAGCCTGCTCCATACAATATTCATGTGGTGCATGGATGAAAACGCTTAAAACATTGTCATAATCTTTTAATACATATTCTGCACAGCGGCCAACGATAATACAGGATTCATCCTGTTCTGCAAGCTTCTTAATGATCTTTGCCTGATAATTAAACAGGTTTTCCATCGAAGTGAAATCATCACTCTCAGGAGGAATCAGTTCACCCTTATAGACACTATGTGCAATCTTGAAAAGCTGAGTTGTCTTAACATGTTCGTCCGCATTACGGAACAGATCCTCATTAATTCCACTGTCTTCAGAAGCCAGCTTCAACAACTCCTTGTCATAATAGTGAATTCCCAAACGCTCGGATAACATCTGGGCAATGGTACGTCCGCCACTTCCATACTGTCTTGCAATTGTAATTACAATATTCTTTTCCATCGCATTCACCCTCCAAATTTATATTTATCTCATAACTGTTCAGCACCTTCACAGTTACGATGCAAAATCCATTCCAAAACGGCTTCGCCGATGGTATTTTGCATTACTGAATCATTTTCTTACGGTCTTGGCAGTAAATGCTTCGACCTGTACTGAATAGTTACTTTATCTCAATATTAAACGTTATGTATTAAATTATAAGCCGTTTATTCTCCAAGATAAGCTTTCTTAATGGAATCATTATTCAGCAGATCACTGGCCTTTCCGGATAAAACAATCTTACCGGTTTCGAGAACATAGGCACGGTCTGCAATGGACAATGCCTTTTTCGCATTTTGCTCCACCAGTAATACGGTGGTTCCACTGGCACTGACGCTCTTGATAATATCAAAGATTTCATTTACAAAGATCGGTGAAAGTCCCATGGAGGGTTCATCCATAAGAATAATCTTCGGATGAGACATTAAAGCCCTGCCCATAGCAAGCATCTGCTGTTCGCCACCGCTTAACGTACCTGCAAGCTGATTTTGACGTTCCATCAGACGGGGAAATCTTTTATAGATGCTATCAAGCGTCTGCTCTATTTCTGTTTTATCCTTTCGCGTATAGGCTCCCATCTTCAAATTCTGCAGAACTGTAAGGTTGGCAAAGACTCTTCTGCCTTCGGGAACATGTGCCATACCCATAGAAACAATTTTATGGGCGGGAACCTTGGTAATATCCTTACCCTCAAACCATACAGATCCCTTTTGGGCATTGATCAATCCGGTAATCGTATGCAGAATAGTTGTTTTTCCTGCACCGTTTGCACCGATTAATGCGATTACTTCTCCCTCATTTACATCAAAGGAAACACCTTTAATCGCCTGTATCATGCCGTAATATACTTCTAAATCCTTGATTTCCAACATGGACATGTTAAAATCCTCCTCATCTAAGTATCCGTTTGTTCATAAATTCTGAATCTGGGTAAGACTAAGTCAGCAACCACCAGTTCAACTGGTGGTTTGGTATTAGCCCTCAAAAGGG
>OGQO01000779.1_pt1 | contig 32386 bp, 35 predicted proteins | sample 1553241 | NCBI WGS metagenome assembly OGQO01 (sample SAMEA2579933, study PRJEB22360) | human gut metagenome | biome: human gut; feature: human-associated habitat; material: faeces | place: Denmark | collected 2008/2010
TTAGCTGCAAACAGCACCGCTCGAGCGCGAAAGAGTCGCAAGCGACTCTTTGTTCTGTGGAGCTTCTTTAATATTGTGTTCGCAACCCTTTTGGATAATGATTTTTCAGTGTGCCTTTTGTGGCTTTGGCAAACCCTAATGGAAATCCCTGATAGCACACAAGCACCCATCCTTGCAATGAGGTAGAGGTCATCAGCGTCTCTCCGTGCAGATACCTTGCAGCTTCTTCCTCTGTAGTTTCATAAGAAAGCATAGAATCTGAACATAATGCTTTGGCAAGCGCATACGATGGTTCGAAACGATTTTTCTTAAGGGTTCCCAAGTGTAGTCCCGGACGAATTACTTTGAGTCCCTTTAGAGATGGAGTCTCCGCTGGGAGCGCATAGAGTTCATCTCCAAAAACAGTAAGGGAGTCCATTGCAATATCTAGGGGTTCATTTGCAAAAACTTGTTTTGCAAAGTCCGTAAAATAGGACAGATCAAAAGTGCTTTTTGACGCTTTTTTCGAATTTTTTTTGGCTCGTTTTTGACGTGTGTCGATCGGATCAGAAGTATCCAATGCTGTGTGTGGATCGCCCTGCCCCTTGCGCAGACGCACAGCGAAGTGCCCTTCACCAGAGATCAGATGGGGATATAAACGCATGGCACCTGCAATGGTGCCATCTTTAATGCCACAGTCTGTCGGAAGAAAATCTTCCCACGGTTCGATAAAATATTCGTCATGTTTATCCAAAAAGTCGGACACTTGTTCTTCATCCTCCTGCGGCGCAAATGTACAGGTAGAATACACCAAGACACCGCCGGGTTTTAACATGGCATCGGCATAAGCTAAGATCATTTCCTGACGTTCTTTGCAAAGTGTGACATTTTCTGGTGACCATTCAGAAATGGCACCGGCATCTTTGCGGAACATCCCCTCCCCGGAACAGGGAGCATCCACTACGATACGATCAAAAAAGAGCGGAAAATGCGAGGCAATACGTTCTGGAGATTCGTTACAGACCAGTGCATTGGTAATGCCCATTCGTTCCACATTTTGAGATAGGATTTTCGCTCTGCCGAGAATGATCTCATTGGAAACGAGCAGCCCCTGTCCCTGCATACGGGCAGCAATCCCGGTACTTTTGCCGCCGGGAGCCGCGCAGAGATCGAGAATACGCTCGCCCGGCATCGGATCTAGCAATGTGATAACAGACATAGCACTTGGATCTTGAATATAATACGCTCCGGCCTCATGTAATATATGTTTGCCGGGGCGTTCGGCGCTGCTTACATGAAATCCTTCCGGAATCCATGGGACATTCGTCAAGGCAAAAGGAAGGACTGGGATGATCTCATCCACAGTCCCTTTTAAAAGATTTAAGCGAAGTCCATAAGAAGTATCCGCATCATAGGATGCGACAAATGCATCATATTCCGCACCAAGCTGTTTTTTCATACGTGCTAAAAATGCTTCTGGTAAATTCATAGGAGTTTCTCCAAATCTATTTGATCAAATCAGCAATATCGATGTTATCGCCAGTGATTCCAATATGTGCGCCGTCTGCTGCTTCAGCAGTATCTTTATGAGCAAGAAGCCACTTGTTCTGAGCCCACAGAAGATTATCTTCTGCATTCTTAACGGTCAAAGCAGGCTTATCTTCGTTTGTGCCCTTAGGGAGTACGATAACAACACGGAAACCTTCACCAAGCTTGGCACTGCATGGCGCATAATGTAAGGTCGTTGCGTAGAGCTCAACAGCAGTTCCCTTTGGACATAAGAAAGCTTCTGTCTTGGATGAATCAATCTTGCCATCCTGTATATCCTGCTGTCTTGCTACCAATAAGATGACATCATCGGCAGCAATATCGATCTCGCTGTCACGATGATATTCAAAACAATTTAACTTGGTATTTGTTCCATTGCAGTAACCGATCTGGATCGGCATACCACCATAGCAGTTGATCTGAAGATCCTTGTAAGCAGGTGTTGCCTCTAACTCAGCACAGCCCGGAACGTAGATCACAGAATCGGCAGGCTTCTCAGAGCACTTCTCCAAGGTGGCAAGTAGTTCGGCATAATCGTAACCGTCTACGACGCGTCCATATACTTCAAATGCTTTGTCATTTACTGATTGTATGTTCATTTTTTCCTCCATTCTGAAACGTCTCTATACGGAGAGAACATTTCGATAAAATATTGTGATTATTATAGCACACATCTTTTTTTTTGACTATGTATTTATCATGGATCTTCGAACTCTAATATGTTGAGTTGTCAGATTGTTCAAATTTTCCTTGCAAAAACTGTCGCAAATCATATGGAGTTGTGCTATACTGAATAAGATAGTGGGAAGATAGATTCTTAATGAAATGCATCGAGAAAGGTTTGGTGATTACAAATGCGGATAGCACTTGGACAACTGGACATGGTGTGGGAGAATGCAGATGCATCTATAGATAGAGCGGAGACGCTGATCAAGCAGGCGGCGAAAGCCGCGGCAGAATGCATTATATTTCCGGAGATGAGCTTTACCGGAGTCACTCTAAACACGGCAAAAGTGGCAGAAGATCCTAAGGATTCTCGCACAGTGCAGCGAATGAAAGAATTGGCAAAATCTTACAATCTTGCCATTGGCTTTGGATGGGCAGCAAGCCCGGAGGGAGAAGAAAAGCTTGTAACCAATCGCTTTACACTATTGGACAAAGAGGGAACGGTAGTCGGAGAATATAAAAAAATGCATCCGTTTACTTATGGGGGTGAATCGGATTGTTATGCCAAAGGAAATGAAATTGTTACTGTCCCGTTTTTGGGACGGAAGATAGCCCTGTTTATCTGTTATGATCTACGTTTTCCGGAGATCTTTCAGATCGCAGCACGGGAAGCGGATGTTTTGCTGGTGATCGCTAACTGGCCACAGATCAGGCGGGAACATTGGCAGACACTACTGCGGGCACGTGCAATCGAAACACAGTCTTATGTAGTCGGCGTGAATTGCGTGGGAATGCATGATGGCTGTGCGTATTCCGGAGACAGCATGGCAGTAGATTCGATTGGTAATATTTTAGGAATGCTGTCCGGCAGGGAAGGAATTCTTGTTTGTGATCTGGATGACAGAGCGTGGTCATTGCGTCACAAATTCAGCACTAGGGCAGATCGCAGAGAAGATCTGTACCGCACTTATTTTGCTTTAGATAATTAAAGTAAATGACATGGAGGAAGATATGAGACAATATGAAATAGCGATCCGCATTGCACAGGTGCATCATTTAGCGGAAGAAAGAAAATATAAGAAAGCATTGACGGTCATCCAGACGTTAGACATGCGTCAGGTTCGTAATATCAGTGACCTCAAGGTATTTGCGGAGGTGTACACCCGCACAGAGCAGTTTGAGGCGGCGAAGGCAACTTATCTGCGGATTTATAAAAAGTCCAGAACACGCCGTATTTTATATCGTTTGATCTATTTGGCGATACGCACCAATGAACTGGACGATGCAGAAAGCTATTATAAAGAATTTGTACGCATGAATCCAAATAATAGAGATGCTTTGATCTTACGGTACCGCATTGATAAAGCTGCGGGCGTACCGATCAGTCAGTTGATCGACACATTAAAGAGTCTCAAAGAAGAAGAATACATAGAAGAGTGGGCATATGAGTTAGCGAAACTGTATCAGCAGGCGGGGCGCTACGAGGAATGTGCGGAAGAATGCGAAGATATTAAGTTATGGTTTGGTCAGGGCGAGATCGTAGAACGCGCCAAGCTTTTGCTGGAGCATATTGAAGAGAAAAATCCGCTACCTTTTATGGATGATAAGGATTTTACAGTTAAGACCGAGAAACCAAATCCGGATGATACCGGATCACTTCCGGCGTTGAATGAATATTTGGAGGCAGGAAATGAACAGGAGATGAAATATCTTAAGAAAGTAGATCCTGCGAAGTTTGAGGAGACGATGGTTAAGACAATATCTGAGGAGGAGCAGGAAAGCGAGTCGGAGATGGACGAACAGTCTGCATCGACAGAGAGTACAGAGAAGTTAGCAGAAGAGGAATCTACAGATATATGGAAACCGGAGACTCCGGTGGAACCGGCTGCGACAGAAGAGGCGCAGGAAATCTTTTCGGATGCTCCGGTAGACGCAGAGCCGGAGAACATTGCAATGGAGACTGCGTCAGAGCCGGCTAAAGAACCACAAGAACCTAGGGCGGCACAGACAACGGTTACAGCCCAACCGGCAGACAATAAGTACAGCGCGATCAATCCTGCAGATTTTCCAAGGATTTCACAGTCAGGAACCGGGATCACACAGGACCTTGCGGCAGAGATCTCTGCTATTTATGAGGCGGAGCAAAATGAACAGTTAAAAGAAAAAGCAGTTGCTGTATATCAGGAATTGCCAAATAAAACAAATGAAGTATTTGAGCGTATGACAGAATCATCTGCACAGACACCAACAAAAGAGTATGTTCCACTCTCTTCTCAGAACAAAGAAGTTACAGCAGAAGAGACAGATATGGCGCAGACGAATGTCATTCCGACCGTGGATGTACCGGAAGAACCGATGTTTCAGGAGACAGTGGTTATTCCACCGGAGGCAGAGAGAGAATCTTTACCGGAGCAGTCTGCAGAAGAAAATGTATCCGGCAGTGTAGAACAGCCGGTGAATGACGATGTCGTTGATGCAGCTTTCAACGGACAGACGGAACAGGATGCGGCAATGACTGCCGAGTCAGAAATTAACACATCAGAGGAAACACAAATACCAAACGAAGATGGTGATCCGCTGCCAGAGCAGCAGATCGCTGGCACAGAACAAACAGCGGAGGCGGTATTAATGGACGAATTAGAAAAAGAAGTACAGCAGCAGGACGCAGCGATCAGCCAGTCTTTGACCGGAGAAACGCTGCCGGAAAAGGATTTGCCAACGACACGTGCGTTACATCGTTCTTTTGCCGATATTTTGATCTTGATCGGAGGAGAACTGGATCCATCTCATTTTGTTTTGATGGGGGATGGAGAAGAACGTATTCTTGGAATATCCAAGAAAATAGCAATGGTTATGCGGGAAACCGGATATTTAAGTGCAGGACGTATCGCGCGTATTGATGCAGAACAGTTAAATAGTATGGATCTGATGCAGTTTAAGTCACAGCTCAAAGGAAACTGTCTGTTAGTTACCAGAGCGGCAGATCTGTTATTCCCAACGATCACGAAGATATTCTCCATTATGGATGAATATTACGGTGACTTTGCAGTGATCTTATCGGATGAGGGAGCGACGTTGGATCAGTTATTCCGTTTTGTTCCGGCGTTGGCAAGAAGATTTAAATATATTATTGACATTTCACAATATACAGAGCAGGACTATCGATAAACAATCGTGGAAGTTAGACTTGACTGGATTTTGAAGTCAGGATATCAGATGCATGGAGGTTAAGTATGTCATATAAATATGAATCCGTTGTGAATGTGATCGGTCATATCAATCCGGATACTGATTCCGTTTGCTCAGCGATTGCATATGCGAATCTGAAGTCGCAGAGTACCGGAGAAAAATATATCCCGAAGAGAGCGGGACAGATCAATGCAGAAACGCAGTTTGTGTTGAAGCATTTTGGTGTGTCGGCACCCGACTATATGGGCGATGTCCGGACACAGGTTATTGATATTGATGTGCAGAGAGTGACTGGTGTTAGTCAGGAAATATCTTTGAAACGTGCATGGGAGTTGATGAAAACAGACACGCTGCAGACACTTCCGATCGTCGATGCTTCCCAAAAGCTGTTGGGGTTGATCACGATTGAAGATATTGCGAAATCCTACATGGATGTGTATGACAGCCGTATCATTTCAAAAGCAGGGACACCATTTCATAATATTGTAGAAACCTTAGATGGCGATATGATACACGGTGATATGGATGAGGAGATTACTTCCGGTAAGTGCCTGATTGCAGCTGCTAACCCGGATCTGATGGAAAGCTATATTGAAAAAGATGATATCGTCATATTGGGAAACCGTTATGAGTCACAGCTTTGTGCCATTGAGATGGGCGCAAAATGTATTATTGTCTGTGATGGAGCATTGGTTTCTTATACCATCAGCCGTCTTGCAGAAAGCAGGGGCTGTTATATTATCAAAACGCCTTATGATACGTTTACGGCATCACGTCTGATAAACCAGAGTATCCCAATCCGTTTCTTTATGAAGAGTGAAAAACTGATCACGTTTGGTCTGGGAGAATATTTGGATGATATTCGTGACACGATGGCGAAAAAGAGATACCGGGATTTCCCAATCTTAGATTGGAATGAGAATTATTTTGGTATGATTTCCCGTCGAAGTCTGCTCGGTGCGCGTAAGAAAAAGCTGATCTTAGTAGATCATAATGAGCTGACACAGGCAGTAGATGGCATGGAAGAGGCCGAGATTATCGAGATTATCGATCATCACCGTATTGGAAGTATTGAAACAATGGGACCGGTATTTTTCCGCAATCAGCCGTTAGGCTGTACGGCAACGATCATTTATCAAATGTACCGCGAGTCAGGTGTGGAACTCACAGAGAAGATTGCCGGGTTATTGTGCTCCGCAATCTTGTCCGATACGCTGATTTATCGTTCTCCGACCTGCACAGATACAGACCGCGAGGCGGCAGAGGCGCTGGCAGAGATTGCCGGTATTGATACGGAACAGTATGCGGCAGAAATGTTTGCGGCGGGCAGCAAATTATCTTCGAAATCTCCGGAAGAAATTTTCTATCAGGATTTCAAGAAATTTGTGGCAAATGATCTTGTATTTGGTGTGGGACAGATCACTTCGATGGATCGTCAGGAACTTGTTGCAATCAAGGATAAATTGTTACCATATATGGAAAAGGCGCTTGCCAACCATGAGGTGGAGATGTTGTTCTTTATGCTGACCGACATTTTGCAGGGTACGACAGAGCTATTGTATCATGGCAATGGGGCAAGAGAATTGGCAGTGAAAGCATTTCATCTGCCTGAGGATACGAAGCAGATCATTTTGCAGGATACGGTTTCTCGCAAGAAGCAGATCATACCTGCGATGATGATCGCAGCACAGGAATAAAAGATAAAGCAGGGAGTATAAATATGTGTCCATTCCTTTGGTAGTAGATGAACGGATACATGGAGGATGAGTATGATAAAAATAGCATTATGTGATGACAATGAGGTGGAAAGAAGATTACTTCGCAAAATAGTAACGGCAGTTTTACAGGAACTACATCAGGAAGTGTTGATCGTGGAGTTTTCCTCAGGTGAAAAGTTACAGCGTAATTTTTCAAGAGGAGATTATGACCTGATCTTTTTGGATGTTTTTATGAAAGAGATGGATGGTATTGCAACCGGACGTGCGATTCGTAAAAAAGATGTCAAAGTGGAGATCATATTGGCAACCGGAAGTGATCAATATCTGCGGGAAGGCTATGAACTGCATGCGTTTGCATATTTGATGAAACCCTATGATGTTATGCAGGTACGTGCAACGATATGTGATTACTTTTCGAGAAATCAGGTCAGTACACATGATGAAGATATGGAGTTTTTGCGTTTCAGCGTTCAGCAGAAGAAATTCTGCATTAAACAGAGAGAAATTAGTGTGATAGAGTCGGAGGGGCGTGTGGTATATATTTATCATGGAGATGAAAAATATCGTGCATATCAGCGGCTTAACACGATCGAGCAAAAACTCAATATGAAATATTTTTTGCGCTGTAATCAAAGCTATATTATTAACGTGGAGCAGGTCGATGGCGTCATTGATTACGATTTTCATATGAAAAACGGCATGGTGATCCCGATCCGCAAACGCGATAAAAAAGATATTGTACAAAAATATTATCAGAAAAAAAGTGAACTGAACGATTGACAAAGTGAAAAGATAGTATTAAGATTACGAATACGAAGAAGTAAAAACGTTGATGAGACGAGTACATTTCATGCGTGATGACAGAGAGAGATGGGAATCGGCAGTTGCCGAGGCGCTGGAACATCTTATCACAAAGAAATGGAAAACTACCTCGGAGTGACCCCAATCCGGTCCGGCTGACACCGTTATCGTCGAATGAGTTGCAGTGACAGAAGATGCTCACTGAACAAGGGTGGAACCGCGCTGATATTACGTCCCTTCTATAGAGATATAGAAGGGACTTTTTTATTTTATAGGAAACTGCTCGTTTCCTATAAAATAAAAAAGCTCTGCCCTTTCCGAACAATGCTTACAACTTCGCCGTCCGTGTGCTGCCTGACGGTGTAGTTATAATAACACGCAGCACAGAAAAGAGGAAAATCATGAAGATTACATTAAAAGATGGCTCTTTCAAAGAGTATGAGAGTGCAATGGCAGTCATTGATATTGCAAAAGATATCAGTGAAGGTCTGGCACGTGTTGCTTGTGTCGCAGAAGTAGATGGAAAGATCGTTGATCTTCGAACTACCGTAGATAAAGATTGTACCTTGAATATTTTAACCTTCGATTCTGAGGAAGGTAAGAAAGCATACCGTCATACCTGTGCACACGTTATGGCAGAGGCAGTAAAGCACTTGTATCCGGATGCAAAGCTGACGATCGGACCTGCGATCGACAATGGTTTTTATTATGATTTTGATATGCCAAGTCTGACAAGAGAAGACTTAGATGCGATTGAAAAAGAGATGAAGAAGATCATCAAAAAAGGCGATAAGCTGGAGTATTTTACATTGCCTAAGGATGAGGCGATCAAGCTGATGACAGAGCGCGATGAGCCATATAAAGTAGAGATGATCAAAGAGCATGGAGATGATGAGACATTATCCTTCTATCAGCAGGGCGATTTCATTGAGTTCTGTGCCGGACCACACTTGATGAGCACAAAGCAGATCAAGGCATTTAAGCTTACTTCTTCTTCGGGAGCTTATTGGAGAGGCGATGAGAAGAACAAGATGCTGACTCGTATTTACGGTACAGCATACAATAAGAAAGCAGATCTGGAAGAATACTTAGAGTATCTTGCAGATATTAAGAACCGCGATCACAACAAGCTTGGCCGTGAGATGGATCTGTTTACAACAGTTGATGTAATTGGACAGGGTCTTCCATTGTTCATGCCGAAGGGAACAAAAATGATCCAGAAATTACAGCGTTGGATCGAGGATCTGGAGGATAATGAGTGGGGTTATGTTCGTACTCGTACACCACTGATGGCGAAGTCCGATCTGTACAAGATTTCCGATCACTGGGGACATTACAAAGAGGGTATGTTCATTCTCGGTGAGGATGATGAAGATGAGGAAGGCAACAGCATTTCCGGTAATGACATCTTTGCACTCCGTCCAATGACCTGCCCATTCCAGTATTATGTATACAAGGCTCGTCAGAAATCTTACCGTGATCTGCCATACCGCATGGGTGAGACATCTACCCTGTTCCGTAATGAGGATTCCGGAGAGATGCATGGACTTACTCGTGTACGTCAGTTTACGATCTCCGAGGGACATCTGGTATGTATGCCGGAGCAGATCGCAGACGAATTTAAGAATTGTGTAAATCTTGCAAAATATTGCTTGGAGACACTTGGCTTAGAGGAAGATGTAACATATCGTATGTCTAAGTGGGATCCGGAAAATCCGGACAAATATCTTGGCGATGCGGCAGAGTGGGACCGCGTTGAGGGCGCAATGCGTGAGATTTTGGATGACATCGGTCTGGAATATACAGAGGAAGCCGGCGAAGCTGCTTTCTATGGTCCAAAGCTTGATATTCAGGCTAAGAATGTATATGGCAAAGAAGATACGATGATCACGATCCAGCTTGATATGTTCTTGGCTGAGCGTTTTGATATGTATTATATTGATCAGAATGGTGACAAGAAACGCCCATATATCATTCATAGAACTTCTCTTGGATGCTATGAGCGTACCCTTGCATGGCTGATTGAAAAATATGCCGGTAAATTCCCGACATGGCTTTGCCCGGAGCAGGTTCGTGTACTCCCGATTTCTGAGAAATACGCAGACTATGCAGAAAAAGTATTGGCAGAGCTCAAGAAAAACGGTATTGATGCAACGGTGGATAATCGTTCTGAGAAGATTGGTTACAAGATCCGTGAGGCAAGACTGGATAAGCTTCCTTATATGCTCGTTGTTGGTGCGAAAGAAGAGGAAGAGAACAAAGTTTCCGTTCGCAGCCGCTTTGCAGGTGATGAGGGCGTGAAAGATCTGTCCGAATTTATCGATGCGATCTGCAAGGAGATCCGCACAAAAGAGATCCGCAAGGAAGAGCCGCAGGATCAGGATAACAAATAATGTGATTGTGGGAACCTGCAGTCAAATTAAAGTTTTGTGTGGACAGACCGCATAAGCAGGAGTAGAAGCATGGTCAAAAAGAAAGAATCCGGTGGAGCATATTACTCCTCCGGAGAATTTGCACGAATGGCACAGATCACTGTGCGCACAGTGCGTTATTATGATAAACAGAATATCCTAAAACCGTCCCTTGTCACACCGACAGGGGCGCGTTTTTATACGGAAGAAGATTTTGCCAGACTGCAGCAGATCATGCTGCTAAAATATCTTGGTTTTTCGTTGGATGATATTCGTGAGTTGACAGTGAATGACAGCGATTATTCGTATTTGGAACATTCGCTGGAACAGCAGCAAAATCTTGTGCGTGACCGTATTGAGCAGTTGCAGCTTGTGGAGCAGGCGATTGGTGAGACGGTAACGGAGATCAGGCAGCAACAGAATGTAGACTGGAACCGTATGCGGGAATTGATCCATTTGACGGGCATGGAAAACAGTCTCAAGGCGCAGTATCGCAACTCGACCAATATATCGGCAAGGATCCGATTACATCGTCTATTTTCCAGCAATAAGCAGGGGTGGTTTCCTTGGATCTATGAACAATGCCAGATCACAGAAGGCATGAAGATCTTGGAACTGGGCTGCGGCAATGGTCGTCTGTGGATAGAGAATAAAGCCAAGCTTCCTGCAGATTGTGAGATCATTTTATCGGATATTTCAGAGGGAATGATTCGAGATGTCCGTCGTGAACAAAGTCTGCAGGATGACCGATTTTCCTTTGCGGCGTTTGACTGCCATGCGATTCCGTATGAGGATGCATCCTTTGATCTGGTGATTGCAAATCATGTCCTCTTTTATTGCAAAGATGTGGATCGTGTCTGCAGTGAGGTTGGCCGTGTATTAAAACCGGGTGGACGATTTGTGTGTGGAACGTATGGTGTGGCGCATATGCAGGAAGTGAGCCGGCTTGTTACACAGTTTGACGATCGGATTACGTTGTCCGGCGAAAATTTGTACGAGCACTTTGGCAAAGAAAATGGTGCACAGGCACTTGCACCATATTTTGCGGAGGTGGACTGGCAGCAATACGAGGATGCACTTATCGTGACGCAGGCAGAGCCGTTGATCGAATATGTGTTGTCGTGTCATGGCAATCAGAACCAGTATATTTTGGAGAAATACAACAAATTTCGCAAATATGTCGAGGGACAGATTCGCAATGGATATACGATCACAAAGGATGCCGGGATATTTATCAGTGTAACGGATGCAAACGATTCGCAATGATCGGTGAGAGATGATTGACGGTAAATGATTGATAACAATATACAGAAGTTGCATCAATTGATACAGTTAGCAGTAATGTGCAGAATTATTTGGTGAAATACCACAAAATCAGACGTGCAATATTGTATACTATTCACAAAAATGAAAAAACTACTTGAAGGTGACGTAACGTCACCTTTTAGTATGCAATTAGACAAAATAAATTGCAGAATAAGAGACAGATGCTGTTAGGATAGAACGTTCAGTTATCCGGAGCATCAGAAACAGTTTAAGCTTTTCATAGGAAAGGAATGGTAACACAATGAAGGGAATAATTCTTGCCGGTGGTTCCGGAACCAGATTGTATCCATTGACGAAAGTAACCAGTAAACAGCTTTTGCCGGTTTATGATAAACCGATGATCTATTATCCATTGTCTGTATTGATGGATGCCAAGATCAAAGATATTTTGATCATTTCCACTCCGGAGGATACACCTCGTTTTGAGGCGTTGTTAGGAGACGGACATCAGTTTGGAGTGCAGTTGAGCTATGCGGTACAGGCAAGCCCGGACGGTCTTGCACAGGCGTTTATTATCGGCGAGGAATTTATCGGCGATGACTGCGTTGCTATGGTGCTTGGTGACAATATTTTTGCCGGACATGGTTTTAAGAAAAGATTGCATGCGGCAGTAGAGAATGCGGAACAGAAGAAAGAAGCTACGGTGTTTGGATATTATGTGGATGATCCGGAACGCTTTGGTATTGTTGAGTTTGATGCGAATGGAAAGGCAGTTTCCATCGAGGAGAAGCCGGAGAAACCAAAGAGTAATTATTGTGTCACCGGACTTTACTTCTATGATAATGATGTTGTGAAACTTGCCAAGAGTTTGAAACCATCTGCGAGAAATGAGCTTGAGATTACGGATCTGAATAGAATGTACCTGGAACAGGGAAGACTGAATGTAGAGCTTTTGGGACAGGGCTTTACTTGGCTGGATACCGGTACTCATGAGAGCTTGGTAGATGCAACGAACTTTGTCAAGACGGTTGAAGTGCATCAGCACCGCAAGATTGCCTGCTTGGAAGAGATCGCATACCGCAATGGTTGGATCACCAAAGAAGATGTATTGGAAGTATATGAAGAAGTTAAGAAAAACCAATATGGTAAATATTTGATGGATGTACTGGAGGGAAAATATTATGAGTAAGACAATTATTGTGACAGGTGGAGCAGGATTTATCGGCAGCAACTTTGTATTCCATATGTTGAATACATACCCGGATTACCGCATTGTATGTTTGGACTGCCTGACGTATGCCGGCAATTTATCAACATTAGCACCGGTTATGGATAATCCGAATTTCCGTTTTGTAAAAGAAGATATTACCGATCGTGATGCCGTTTATCAGTTGTTTGAGGAAGAGCATCCGGATATCGTTGTGAATTTTGCAGCAGAAAGCCACGTTGACCGTTCTATCGAGGATCCGGAAGTATTTCTTCGCACGAATATCCTTGGTACGGCGGTACTTATGGATGCATGCCGTAAATATGGCATTGAGCGTTATCATCAGGTATCTACCGATGAAGTGTATGGAGATCTTCCATTGGACCGCCCGGATCTGTTCTTTACCGAGGAAACACCGATCCATACTTCCAGTCCATATTCTTCCAGTAAGGCATCTGCGGATCTGTTAGTATTGGCATATCACCGCACATACGGTTTGCCGGTAACGATCAGCCGCTGCTCTAACAACTATGGACCATACCATTTTCCGGAGAAATTGATCCCGCTGATGATCGCAAATGCGCTGAATGATAAGCCGCTTCCGGTATACGGCAAGGGAGAAAATGTCCGTGACTGGCTGTATGTAGAGGATCATTGCCGTGCTATTGACTTGATCATTCATAAGGGCAGAGTCGGTGAAGTATATAATGTAGGTGGTCACAATGAGATGACCAACATTGATATTGTTAAGATTATTTGTAAAGAACTTGGCAAGCCGGAGAGTTTGATCACATATGTTGCTGACCGTAAGGGCCACGATATGCGTTATGCGATCGATCCAACAAAGATCCACAGTGAGCTTGGATGGCTTCCGGAGACAAAGTTTGCCGATGGTATCAAGAAGACAATCCAATGGTATTTGGATAACCGTGAGTGGTGGGAGACGATCATTTCGGGAGAGTATCAGAACTATTATGCAAAAATGTATGGAAATCGTTCCGAGGAGAAATAAGAAATGAAAGTATTTGTAACAGGAGTCGGCGGACAGCTTGGCTATGATGTGATGAATGAATTGCACCAAAGAGGAATAGAGAGTATCGGCAGTGATGTTTTGCCGGAGGTGACCTCTATTGATGCACCGTATTATTCACTGGACATTACGGATGGGGTTGCTGTAAGTGCGATGCTGGAGAAATTGAAACCGGATGCGGTGATCCATTGTGCTGCTTGGACTGCGGTAGATGCTGCAGAAGATGAGGATAAGCAGGAGACCGTACGTAAGGTCAACGTAGAGGGAACGAAAAATATTGCTGCTGAGTGTGGAGCGTTAGACATCCCGATGATGTATATCAGTACAGATTATGTGTTTGACGGTCAGGGACAGACACCTTGGAAGCCGGACTGTAAGGAGTATGCACCGCTTAATGTTTATGGTGAAACGAAATTGGCGGGAGAGCTTGCAGTGGCAGAGTTTGCATCTAGATTTTTCATTGTGCGTATCGCCTGGGTATTTGGCTTAAATGGCAATAATTTCATCAAAACCATGTTAAAAGTCGGAAAAACGCATGACACGCTGACGGTTGTAGACGATCAGATCGGAACACCGACTTACACATATGACTTGGCAAGGCTGTTGGTTGATATGATCCAGACGGATAAGTATGGTTATTATCATGCGACCAATGAAGGTGGCTATATCAGTTGGTACGACTTTGCGCGGGAGATCTTTGCACAGGCGGCAGCGCTTGGTCACGAAGAATATGATGCAGCGCATTTGACGGTAAAGCCGGTGACAACGGCAGAATATGGAGCGTCGAAAGCAGCAAGACCGTTTAACAGCAGACTGGATAAGAGTAAGCTTACCGAGCAGGGATTTACACAGCTCCCAACTTGGCAGGATGCGCTGACACGGTATTTGCAGGAAGTGCTGTAATTGAATGTATACTGAAATGTTTGTAGAACAGAGAGTTGCTGTGATGTAATGGTGTGTCCGTGGGACAGAAAACTGTTATAATATAAAGGTATGTCCGTGGGACAGAGAACTGTTATAATATAAAGGTGTGTCCGTGGGACAGAGAACTGTTATGATGTAAAGGTGTGCCTGGGGATCAGACTACAGGACGGGAAAGGAATATGGGATTCATATGGGACAGATAAAAGTAGAGAAAAATGCAGGTGGTATTGAAGGTTTGTGTGTGATCGAGCCAAAAGTATTTGGTGACAGCCGCGGCTATTTTGTAGAGACTTACAATAAGCAGGATATGGTGGCAAAGGGATTGGATATGGAATTTGTACAGGATAATCAGTCCCAGTCTACCAAAGGAGTGCTTCGTGGTCTGCACTTCCAAAAGCAGTATCCGCAGGGAAAACTTGTGCGGGTCACAAAGGGATGTGTTTTTGATGTAGCAGTTGACTTACGTACCGGCAGCAAGACCTATGGAAAGTGGTTCGGTGTGGAGTTGTCCGAGGACAATTTCAAGCAGTTTTACATTCCGGAAGGATTTGCACATGGATTTTTGGTATTGTCGGATGTAGCAGTCTTTTGCTACAAATGTACGGATTTTTATCATCCGGGAGACGAGGGCGGTCTTGCTTGGAATGACCCGGAGATTGGGGTGGACTGGCCGGAACTGACAGGTGAGTACAAAGGAACTGCCTCAGCGGAAGGATATGCTTTGGCAGACGGTACCCCACTTAACTTGAGTGATAAAGATCAGTTGTGGCATGGTCTGAAAGATACGTTCCACTTTGATATGTAAGGAACCCAAACTTCGCACATGCGAAACTATCATGTCGTCACATATTGCTTATTATGTCAAGGAATACTAAGTATTTTGCAGTCGCCACATAGCGATTTCTGCCGGCAGAGAACTATAGCAATTGCCTTGCCGCATTTTCGTTTTTGGTGATTTCTAAATTTTGTTGTCTCTGATGATTGATTTACATGCCCTTCGGAAACTCGAAGTCCCGGAAGCAAGGTAATCATCATTTTTGAAAGGGACTTTGCGCTCGTCGTTACTTATGTCTCGTATTTCAGAGACATTAAGTAACGTGACGTAGCGCATCGTAGCGAAAGCGTCCCGTCCAAAAATGGATGATACCTTGCTAAACCGGGACATCTCAGACAATCCTTCAGGCATGTATTCATCAGAGACTTAACAAAATAAGAAATCACGCAAAAACTCTGCGTTCTGCGGCAATTATCTTAGTTCTCGGATGGCAGAACAATTTAGTTTGTTGGTTGCAAAATAGTTTATTTATTGCTGACATAATAAGTAATATGTGGTTGTGCAATAACTTCCAGTAGGGGAAGTTTGAGTAACTTATAATTGTATCAATACAGCATCAACATCATCCCATAACTGCTGCCACTGACTTGCACTCAGCCAAATAAAAAACTTCATAAAACACTTCCAATACGGATAGTCTTTATCACCTTGCAGCATTTCCACCATCTGCATCATTTCATCATAACGCGTAGCAAACTCTGTTGCATTTCCGGTGCGACGTTTCCACATCGTATAGTGAAACCGCAACGAACATAATGCTGACAAAGAACGACCTTTCTCCTGTCCGATCAATGCTGCATCATCACGCCATGCATCATTCTGTCCCAAAAAGCGTACACACTCCTCAAACCAAGCATCCAACATTGTTGTCATTTCATCTTCTCCATCTTCAAACACTATAACTGCTTATATCCAGTTATAGTCTCCACCTGTCAACGCAAGGCTCAATAACTGATCATACTTTTCAATCTCTTCCTCGCCCTCCAGCATTTTGACCAGCTTGGCATCTTCTGAAATCACTGGCATTTCCTCATCCGGTCCAATTTCCATATCCGGCTCTTCCCCACAATACGGACATACAAGACTTGGACCTACCTTAATATCCAAAAATCGACTGCCACATTTTTCACAAGTATATAATCCACAACGGTGTGTTCCATCCGGTACATAAAACATTTCTGTCACTCCTGTCTATAATCTTATAATCAAAGCCTTCCCAGTTCCTCTAGCTCAGTTAAAGCTTCAGGATTCTTGGACAATTCCTCTCTTCCATTCGCTGAATAAGCTTTTTGAAACAGCATATCCCAAGAAAGATAATCTGCCATACAGTCAAACTGTTTATAAATCATGTCATATTGCTCGTTATCTATCGGTGCACCGCCAACTAAAAGAACACCAACCTTTTTGCCATTAAGCTGAACACCGCGGCAATAACATTTATCAATGACCAGTTTTAATTGACCAGTCATTCCCCACCAATATACCGGTGACGCAAACACGATCATATCAGCCGACACGATCTTATCAACCGTAGCATTGGTGTCGTCCTGATCGACACAGCCTTTCGTACATTGACACGCTCCGCAGCCTTTGCAGGGATTGATATGCAGCTTGTGCGGCTCAATCACCTCGATTTCGTTTTGCGCAGATGCCCCTTTGATAAACGCGTTAATCGCGGTAAGTGTATTGCCTTTTCTGGCACTTCCATTAATAATTGCAATCTTCATATTTGTTACCTCACTTATAGATCGATTGTTACTGTTAATGATAAACCGAAGCAGTGTAAAATGCAAATATTCCTCACGATGCCAAATTTTTGAAACAGGTCTCTAATGTCAAATCGTTCGTCAGACGGCATTGACCCCCTAAATTTAGCGATGGCCGTGGTTTAAATATTTATAATCATATCAAAAAATATATATAAAATTTAATATACAAAAACAACTGCTTGCAGGTTTCCCTGTCAAGCAGTCTTTTTCTACTCAAATATACTTAGCATCACATTTCCTGTGGTTTGTATGCAGAATATTGTTTAACCGCAGAATACTCTGTCGGCTGACTGCTGCCATTTCCTCCACCGGCTTCTCCCTGACCTTTCGTTTGATCAGAAATCGCCAACGATACAATATACGAATTCTTGGCAGTAAATTCTACGAAATCACCTTCTGATAATTTTTTCAATGTGATTGTATTTCCATCCTTGTCCATTAATTTGGACGCATCATTTAGCTTATAAACAGTTTCCTCCTGTTGCGGCATTTGCGCATTGCTGTTGGTGCCATTGTCATTGTTGTTCGCTCCGTCTCCATCCGGTTTGGATGGTGGCTGGTTCCCTGACGGCATCGTTGCAATCGTAATTTGTTTCTTATCTACATCAACACTTTTTATCATTCCTTGTAACGTGCCTGAATCCGCCTTCTTGGAACTCGTGCTTTTTTTACTTGATGTTTTATTGCAACCTGACAAACTAAAAACAACCAATGCGAGGCATAATAAAACACTTAAAATTCTTCTCTTTTTCATAAGCGACCTCCTAACTTTGTGCTACCTTGTTTGTGATAGCATTCAATTTACCAGCCACTTGTGTTCGATTCATGTATGCATTGTGAATTATATGTGTTCATATGCAGATCGCCACTATTTTGGTGTGGATGTTTCTTGCAAAATAGGTTGATAATTATAAAAAAGCAAAGCCAGCGCTTTGCTTTGCAAGAATTGCTAAAGCAATTCTTGGTGGCTTCCCTCTAGGTTACGAGCATTTTCCTATATCGTAAAAAAGATTACGCAGAGTAATCAAAAAGTAATTTGAAATATACCACAAGGTTTTATATCATAAATACAGTGCAAAGGAGTGAAATAAAAATGGGAATGAGCTTAGGTCAATTCATTTCAATTCGTCGAAAAAGGATGTTGATGACGCAAGAAGAATTGGCAAAGAAAACTAATGTCTCCAAGTCAGCAATTGCCAAATGGGAAACAGACGGGGGGATTCCAGATCGTGACAATCTGTATAAACTTGCTAATATACTGGGAGTAACTGTCAATGACATGCATCAAATTATACGAAGCATGAAATATAAAGATATTGATCTTACGGTAAATATCACCCCAGATATTATTGAAATTCTCGAATCATATGGATATAAAGTAATTCGTCCAAACGAGCGAGAAGAGTGATTATTCCATTGTCATTCTAATGATATTATACAGCAACAATATATATGCAACACAATACACGGAGGCATGAAATGCAAGAAACACAATTACAGCAAAAAGAGATACTAGCAGAAAAAAAGGAGAACATTTCGAAAAAAAGTATGCACAAAAAAATAATATTGATATCCTTCATTTCAATCCTAGGCATTTTCTTGCTAATCGTCGGGTTCTATGTTGGAAGTAAATACAGTCTTCGCGACAGTTCCGATCCTGTCAAGCTTTCCTTCGAAAACATTGGAAAATTAGCAACGCAATCTGCCCACGAAACCATGATTAATGAAATCAATGATTCCCGTAAATTTTGGGGTACCAATATACAGATACCATTCACACAAAATAAATACATCTATACATATAATGTCGCTGTAGATGCCGGCTATGATTTTAGAAAAATTAAAGCTCCGAAGTATGTAGGTGAAAAAATAATTATAGAACTACCTAAAGCGGAAATATTAAAGGCCGAAGTCGACCGTTCTTCATTAAAAGTATATGAAGAAGACAAAAATTGTTTTACACCTCTTACTTTGGACAAAATAAATGCACAAGAGAAAAAAATGCAAGAAAATGCCAAGCAAAATGCTATTGATAATGGTATATATGATCTTGCATATGCTAATGCCAAAAAAGTAATCACTAATTTTATACATTCTTTTAAGGAATATAAAGATTGTAATATTGAAGTAAGGGAGGCGAACTGATGTTTGATATTATCAAAACAATTATTGGAATTGTACTTGTGATCATTATTATTGCTGTTATTCTTTTCTACCTTGGTCTCTTTGTTACTGCCTGACAGAACACTCTGATTTTATCGTACTTACAGAGTCTGGTGCATTCCGTTACTTAAAACAGAATGCACCAATTGCCAACTATTGAATCAACCATCCGCAGACAATTTAAGCATCCCATTTTTTACAAGCATATCATCAATATCACCCAGATCATATTTTCGATTATTAATTGCCACAATAATGCATGCATCCCGTTTATCCTTGGCATATAACGGTTTCATCCCATACAATTTAAGTGCAGTATTTATTTCATTCAATTGAAATCGTCCCGCCACACAAAATCGAATGATCAAATCTCGATTTTTCGTATGCTTCTCCATATTGAGTATTTTTTCTCCATACGACTCTGACACTCCTGCAAAGGAATAAATATCTTTATAATATAATTTGGAATGACAAAATGCGAGATTTTTCTTATCAATAACATCTTTCATATAATATGTAAACGCCTTCGAAGTTTCTGCAATATAATATCGATTTTCTTTATAATATTTATCCATGCAATCTGGCGTGGTATTTCTTAGCTGAGCATCCAGTTCGTCCGTCGACTTTTCCTGCATAACAGTTTCACACTCCTTTTTCCAAATATGTATTAAGCACACTCAATAATTCTTCATCGCTATATCGTTCTTCCGGATCCAGCTTGATGCATCGATCAACAATCACCCAAACCTCCCCTTTCGCTTTTTCTTCTTTGGGTAATTTCCCGGTAATTAAAACATTTAATAATACGCCGAGCGCATATATATCTGTTTTAGGCGTCGACGCTCCATGTCCAAAGCCAACCTGCTCCGGAGCTGCATAATATAATGTCCCCAATAATTTTGTATCTTCAAGTTGATCAGGTACATATTTTTTGGCTACATTGACATCCAACAAAAACACCTCGTCATTATTACCAAGCATTACGTTAGATGGTTTAATATCTCTGTGAATAATAGGTACATCCCGTGTATGCAGGTCGATTAATATCCTAAGTAAATCCCTCGCGATCCGCACTGCCGTATATACTGACATTCTTTCCTGTTGCAGACAATCAGCAAGAGTCATTCCCTCGATATACTCTTCGACAACAACCAAATATCTTGACCCCTGATATATCCCATAGATTTGTGGCATATGTGCTATTGGATGCTCCCGTAAACTCTCATATACGTTTGCATCAAATATCGTGAGCTGTTTTTTTATATACATCTTACCCGTTCGATCACATATCAAAATAACATCTTGATTCCCACCAACAGATTCTATTTCTTCATAGCAAAGCAGTGATAATACATCCTCGTCCTTCATCCCCTTATATGGATTCTGCAGAGACATCCGATATTCATCTTCTGATAAATATATGGTCCGCTCTTCTAGTGCGTTAGCAAAGCCACACTTTGTGCACTCCCATTCTCCGCAATCTTCCTGAAATCCTTTCTGCACATTTAGCATTGCACCACACTCATCACAAAACCATACAACATTTGTCTCTGTGTCAATATTTGGATTGATCAACATCTCGCCACAACCCTTGCACTCCCAGTAGGGAAGGTCATTTCGGTATCCCCTCTGCAATGTCAGATTCGCATCACAACGCGGGCAAAACTCGACAGCATATTCACATTGACTGCGGCGAAAAAGAAAACTCAGCAATTTATTCATACTAATCACTTATCCCTAACTAATTTACTATTTTTCTTCCACAACCGCCATCTTAGTACCCTTTTTTCCCGGCTTCGTAAATTTGCTGACATCAATATTTATCCCTAAGAACACTTTCATCAGCCAAAAGAAAAACAGCACAACCAACAATGGGAAAATGCAGGATGTGATGACCATTACAGCGGTCGCTTCAATAAAATTATTTAGCGTTTTTTCTGCTTTGCTCGTCAATTCCTCAATTTTCTTAGAACCAAACGACGTGATATCCGAAACAATATCCTGCGCCGATTGTTTCGTGTCATCAAGCACTTCTTTTCCACCATTTACGATCGAATTCCAAATAGATTGATTCTTCTGCTCACTGTTCTTCTGTGTTTGTCCATCTTTGTTATTCTGATCATCTGCAGCTTTCTTGGAATCGTCTGTTTGCGTTTCTTGTTTGATCGTTTCATTTGTCTGCTCAGCATCTTTCATTGTGGCATCCAATGTAACCTGATATGTTTTTTCAATCAAATCGGATACAAATACACTTGCCGGCACAGTTGCAAACAAGAACAATCCAAACAGTCCTAATTTAAGTGCCAATTTAACCAAAATATCTTTTGGCCAATAAATTCTTATTATCACAAGCAATAGTGCTATCGGTATCAGGATTTTAAATGCTGCATAGCCTGTTATCGTTAGCAAATATTTTTCCAAAAAAATCGTGCATAAGATCAGCAAAAACCATGAAGTAAGATCCGCCAGCTTCGTCGCGATAGGCGTTGCCGTATCTCCCGGTATCAAAGTGATTGCTGTCGATGACGCCGTCGACAATGCGGTTAATTTCAAAACATTTGCTTTCTTCTGGTCCAGATATTTAATCGCCTTTTGATGATTCTGGGGATTCGATGCTATATTTCCCACAACAAAAAACGAGCATAGTATCATGCAGACCAGTGTTATCGTAATAATTATTTTTTTCTTCATAGTATGTCCTTTCATAGGGTGTGAAGGTGTAAGGTTATAATGTTCGTTTAATCTTTTCAATCAATGAAATATCCGCTGGCAACCACTCCACAGAATACAGTTCCTCTTCTGTCAGCCATCTCGCAGCCTCATGCTCCTTCAGCACAAGATCTCCTTTTATAATTTTTGCAAAGAAACACTCCATAGAAAGATGAAAAGTAGGATAGTCATATTCTATTGTATCGATGTGTTCTAAAACTTCAATTTCAGTTTCGAGCTCCTCTATAATTTCTCTTTTCAACGCTTCTTCCGGTGTTTCTCCCTTTTCAATTTTACCTCCTGGAAACTCCCAACCATCTTTCATCTCCCCGTATCCTCTTTGGGTAGCAAAGATCATAGGTTTTCCTTCGGCATTTTCTGCCTGTATTACAGCAGCTACAACCCGAATTGTTTTCATAGCAACCTCGTTTCTGTGTTTACGTACATACAAAATATTGATAAATATCTTCTCTTACACTATGCTCCAGTTTCAACCGAAAGTTCATAATTGGAAGAGCAATACCCTTATCATTATATATTTCTTTTTGTTCCCACGCAATAGGATGAACACGTCCCATATAATAAAAATCAGTTCCTTCTCCATCGCTCTTTTTGACAAAAAGAAGTATCTTAAGTCCTGAGTCTGAAGACGCGATTAACTTTCTAGACTCTATACTATCTGCAGAAACCCGGCTTCGCGTCATCCAACTAAACACTTGATTGTTTATAAACTCATCTTCGTATTTTGTACTGCTGGCAATATCATCCTTTTTTTCATATGTAACAAAAATAGGACAGGTATTATACTTAATCTTGTAACCGTAAATTGTAGAACTCTCATCCTGTTCCCAATTCAAAATACGACAAACATCTTTACGCGAATATTTTTGATAAAGGGATAACCCCAATTCATCTTGCAGTGGCAAGTATAAATCCGTATATCGTTTCACGCCAAGTTCTATTAAATCATTAAGCTGGTCCAAAAAATCGGACTTCTTTATGCCGGAATATAACGATAACATTCGCGAAAATGCCCCCGTATTATTCATTACTAATATATCTAATTTCTCATATTTCTTCTTCTCCGTCTGTGTGTTAAAAAAATGTCCTTGAAGAACACTTATTGCTGATTCGTATGATTGATCTGATAACTTTACGCAATATTCACGTTGTAAATATTCCGTCAGTTTCCCCTTATCAATCCTTCCATCCTGCATCAATTGACGCAACAATAACAGCTCGTAGATACGCTTTCCGTTTACTATATTTTGTGACACAAACTCTATTGTCATATGCTCTTTATCACTTAAATTCAAAGCACAGTTTTTCTCTGCCATTTGCAAAAATTTCGGATAGGAACCGGCATACTGAATAAACAAAAGCGGATCCACCTCACCTTGTACATAAAAATCTACTATACTTGGAACCTTTCCCAAACGTTCTTTTAGCAGAGTATATTTTTCAATTAACATTTTTTTCGGCGTACTTAGCTTATCTATTGCCTCATAAATTCTTTTTTTACTGATTTCGTCAAAGTGAATGCTGGAACTACCCGGAATAACACGAGCCCCTTCCATCACATATCTTCGGATCGTATCCTTATTGTAGGTTCGATCACCTGATAACGCAATTGGAATCATAAAGTTATTCTTGTAATTGCCAATAAAATCAAGGATCACAACGTATTCTTTTTCGGAATGTTTTCTGAGTCCGCGACCTAATTGTTGGACAAACACGATCGGCGATTGCGTCGGACGCAGCATAATCACTTGATTTACCTCAACAATATCTGTTCCTTCAGAAAAAATATCGACTGTGATCAAGTAGTCCAAATAATCATCTTCCTCTGATGTAACATCCATGACAAGACGCTCAATCGCCTCTGCCCTAGCTTCTTCCGAGTCAGCACCACTAAGCACAAGCGTGCGCCATCCCTGCTCATTAAACTTTCTTGACAATTCACGTGCCTCATCTATGCGGCTGCAAAAAATAAGCCCTTTCACACGATCCCCTGAATATCCAAAATAGTTGGCCTGTTTCATAACATAATTTACGCGGTCATCACATGTCAAATACCGAAAATGCTCTAATTGCTCTTCATGCGATTTTCCAGCATCAGAAACCGTTTGCAAATCTGTTATTCCAAAATAATGAAACGGACATAACAAATCTTCCTCCATCGCCTGCTGCAAACGAATTTCGTATGCAATATTGTGATGAAAGATTTCATATATGTTCCGCCCTTCCATATTATCATCTCTCTTGTCAGGCGTAGCAGTCATACCCAATGTGAATTGCGGCGTAAAATAGTCCATTACCTTTTTGTAACTATTTGCGCTAGTATGGTGTGCCTCATCATAAATACACGCATCAAAATAATCTTTTGAAAAATGGTGCAAATGCTCATCCTTACTTAATGTCTGTACCGTTGCAAAGACAAACTCTGCATCATAATCATGATAAGTCCCTGAAACCAATCCTGTCTTTATTCTACTACCAAATACATTTTCAAATGATTTTTTTGCCTGTTTTGCAATTTGATTTCTATGTACCAAAAATAGGACACGTTTAAAACCAAGCTCTCGCATTGCAAATGCTGATGCATATGTTTTTCCCGTACCTGTCGCCGAGATTAATAACGCTTTGTCGATTCCTTGTTTTCTTAAATTGCGCAAATTATATACAAAGGATTTCTGCATTGTATTCGGCTGCATTGAATAGGATTGAATAGACGGAATAACCTCATTTTTCGCAATCCTTTTCTGCTCGGCAACCATTTTCTGAAATAACTGTTTCTCTTCATATTGCCTTTGATATTCGTCAATAAAATCCTCATAAGACTTCGTATATTCCTTAGCATTCCATAGTTTATCAAATTCGCCCATCACAGATTTTATCATCTCACCCTGATCAGTAGAAATAAGTTTGGTATTCCATTCCATGTTGCGCGTCAAGGCATCCTGTGTCAAGTTGGAGCTGCCAATAATAAAACGATATTCCTCCTGTTCCTGAAAAATATACCCTTTTGTATGAAATCCATTCCCCGCTTTCTCGGTTTGATACATCCGAAGCTCTATATTCGTCAATCCCGCAAGTGTAGTCAATGCGACCGGATCGCTAAAGCAAAGATAATCCGTTGTCAATATTCTACCCGGCACACCTCTGCGCTCCAGTTCTTGAAGTGTCTGTAAAAGTGGTGTAACACCGCCTCTCGTTATAAACGCAACACTAATCGCAAAGCGATCACAATGCAGCAATTCATCTTCTATTGTCGAAAAAACTTTCTGTCCATTTTTGTTGTCATTGTATACAAACTCTGGTTTATATGCCAGGTTGGAATCATATGACGCATCAATAAATGCGGTTTGGAAACCCTTTTGCATTTCTAATAGTTTCTTTGTCACAGCAGTACTCCTTTCCTATTAACCGAACCCACATCAACTCAGAATCCGTTCCATCATCCTCTTGACACATCAAAAAATAAACTCCGACACCCTTTATGTCTTCTCTATGACATCCACTTATCTCAGTTCTCGGTATCTTAATCGCTTTGCCATTCCAATTAGATAACTCTGCAGTAGTTAAACTATCTGCAGAGCCATTTACCAGAAATAATTCGATTGCTTTTCCGTACATAAAATTCTGCATTCCTTTCTTTTCATCTATGATAAGCGTTCATCCTATACAGACCTACATTCTTACCCCTCTGTCTTTTCCATGATGTCACGAACTTTTTTCGCCTCTTCACTATCCGTTCCATCACAAATCACAGCGTAAAAATCGTGTATATCCTCATCCTTCAGAATATACTCAACCTGTTTGTTTTCAAGCGCAATGCTTAATAACTTTGCCTTCTATTGCTTATAGTTTGCTTCAAGCCATCTAGCAACACCATCTTCGTCATTCGACAAAATCACCTCTGTGGCATATTGTTTTAAATCATTGTGTGCATTTGCAACAGCATAACTTTTATCAGCTATTTGAAACATGTCTATATCATTTTTTCCATCACCAAACACAATTAGCTTTTCACAATTCAACATGCTTTGTAATTGCCTTATAGCATTTGATTTTGATGCGTTTAACGGCATAATTTCTAACCACTGTTCATTTGTATAAATATCCGTCTGATATACACAATGATATTTCTCCTTATATTTATCATACAAAGGCATAAGTTTTTTCGGTGTATCAATACAGGTAATATAAAAAATATTACCCTCTTTCAACTCAGACAATGAATTTACCTCATTTGTTCGAACATCGCCTTTACGGCTTTCGAGGAACCTATTCATACCCTCTGTACACATTTTTCGCACAAACGAAAATTTTTCCACCCCATTAATGTATGCGTAAACAATAGGATACACGTTATTGCTAAATAAATCTTCTAGCACGGAATGTACCGAATCATCAAAATAATTAGCAATTAATATTTTTTCTGTAATATTATCAATCACAAAGGCTCCATTGTACACAATCAACGGAATTTTTGCATTTATTCCTTCGGTCACTTTTTTAGCTGTAACTAAAGAACGAGCTGTAGCATAGGAAAAAATCATCCCTTCTTCAACCAATGAATTGATTACTTGATTTGTGTATTTAGAGGTTACTTCGTTACTTCTCAATAATGTCCCATCTAAATCTGAAACATACAAATCACTCATGCATTTTCCTCCGTCAACTTCAAATTTTTCCTTTCTCATTGTACCATGCACAATTTCAATATTCCACTTGTATTTTTTGAAGATTTAAAATTCCCTTTCAGAAGTAGAAATTAGTGTTTTCTTTTTCACAATAACTTTACACTTCAAAGTTTTTGTTCTTGTTTTCTTTCCTGATTTATAATAAACCTTACAAATAATTGTAGTTTTACCTTTTTTCTTCGCAGTTACTTTCCCTTTTTTATTTACTGTAATAATTTGCTTATTCTTTGATTTAAAAGATTTATTTTTTACAGAACCTTTAAATTTCAAATTATAAGATTTTCCAACATATAACGAAAGGGAAGATTTGTTTAATCTTGGTGTTTTAGCCTTTGCATATACATTAGTTGAAAATGAAGTAGTGACTAATTTGGTCACTACTAAAATGGCAATTATCTGTTTTAATCTTTTCATCGTAATCTCCCCCGCTTAATTTTTTATTTCATTCTAATCCAAATGCCCACCAATCGGTCAAGCAAAAAAGAACAGCAACGGGAGTGCTGTTCTTTTTCCTCACTTAAAAATCCTATTTTTGATGGCGTATAATCCAGAGCAGTATATCCTCTGCACTTATTTTGCCAGATGCCAAATCAAGGATGGTGTCACTCAGTTCTTTCTGTGTATACGACAGTTCATAACCATTTAATGCCAAAAACACTAACATTACATGTGTACCTAACCTTTTGTTTCCATCTACCATAGGATGATTCTTGACAATTCCAAAACAAAGCTGCGCTGCTTTTGCCTGTACACTTGGATACAATTCTTCATCTCCAAATGACTGAAATGGATTAGACAACGCTGAATCTAACATGCCATTATCACGAATGCCATCACTGCCGCCCGTGGCTTCAATCAATCGCTTATGAAGTAATATCACCTGTTCTTTGCTTAATCTTTTCATTTAGCAAGCACCTCATAAGCTTCCATATTCTGCTTGATAAGACGTTCTGATATAGCAAACACATCTTCCGTAGATGCTATTTTTTCCTGCTCCGCTTTGCTAAAGTCAATTACGAGATATCTTGGTACATTGTTTTTAAGAATAACTGCTGTACCATGTTCGTCAACAACTCTTGCAACCTTTGAAAAATTCTGGTTGGCTTCTGTTATGGAAATCATTGTATTTGTATCTACTGTCATACTATGCACCTCACTTTCATTTATATTATATGTATATTATAGGATAAATACAACCTTTTTTTATAGCTATTTTATGAGCATTTGAACCAGACACCTATGAACAAAAAAGAACAGCTGGTGCTGTTCTCTTTTTTATTCGCCGACATGATGTAAAATAATTCGGTAGTATGCTTCCCTGTTCTTATAACTGTCTGCTCGTGTAATCCATAAATCGGATGTGTTTTTAAACATAAATCCTTCGCCATTCTTTTCTATGTATCCACGGCGATACCATTCATTCGCATTAAATTCAAATCCGTATATTTTATAGGTTTCCACGATGTGATTAATTTCCTGTAATAAGTTGGTCTTTGGAATACACAATACCGTTCGGTCGGCATATTCGTCCGTTTTACATTTGATCCACGTTCCGTCTTCTTCCCTTTCCCATACGATCCTTCCACGCATTACCATTGGTGTTTTGGAGCGCCCAAAAATAACATCTTCATTGATCTTGGTTGCATAATTGACATAGCAGCTGTCCGATCGCACCTTTTCCGATAATATTTGCCAGACAAGTTCCTGCGGATCTGCGATCTTCTTAATGCCTACCCAGTTAGTTAATCTTTCGATGGTCAACGGTTAATTGATCCAGCGTTTTGGAATCAGATGAAATTCACATAATATGTCAAATGCCACAAGGATTAAACCATAAATATTGGCAATCTTTTCGCTCATTCCGACATCTTTTAATTCCTCTACTTTTTTATGATATTGACTGGTAACACTTAGACGTTCATATGTTATAAGTGATTCGATAAAAGACATCCCAACCCAGCTGTAATTTTCATTTTCTTTGTCTATAAATATCGTTGGTTCTTTCTCACATAGAAATGTTCCACTTATATTTTTTGAAGATTTAAAATACGTTTTTTGTAGATTAAAAATTATAGACGGCCTAAAAAAGCCACCCTAACATATAAATTTTCCATCTCTCCAAATTATATCATTGCAATTTTTCAACGACCAAAATGTCTGTTCCGTAATCGTCCCACCTTCAATATTCTTCAGTTTTCATGTTATCTATTTGTATAATACTATCACATATTATAGTAAAAATCAGTTTCTTGCCTTCGACACAATTCGACATATAAATGATATTTCTATATGTCGAATTATAAAAATTGTAACCGTCTCTCCACTTTCTCCATTCTCCATGGCATCTACCTAATACGATATGTCATGTTATTAGTATTCCCTTCCGCTTCAACAACCCCAAGCTCAACCAAAGTCTTCATGTAACGCCAGGCAGTTGTACGTGATTTTTTGGTTATTTTCATTACTTCCTGAACTGTAATCTCTTTTTTTATTTCTAGTTCTCTGATAACATCCACTAATTTTTCAAAATCCTTTAGTTTCAAAACTTGTTTCATTTTGCAACAAGTTATCATTTTCCAGTTCATATTCTTCCAAAAATGCCGGATGAATCGGAATCCTGATCCTCATAGCTCGTCTGTTTTCATCTGTAAAAAATTCTGCTCGTGGAGATCCGTTCTTTTCCAATTCTTCTTGTATTGTTGGAATACCAGAGGAATGACCTTCTGACAAATCCAATTCTTTCAAAAATTCTCCCAATCTTCTGTTACGATAGTATCTTGAAACGAAGCTCTTACCTTCTGCTATCGTCTTTTCGGAAATGGACCTATCAATTCCCGGAAAATTCATAATGTTAATACAATCTGGCTCTATCTCAATTGTCACCGGCTCACAGGACATATTGTCATGTATAATCTCATCCAAAACTCTTGTAGTTGTTACAAATTCAATTTTTCTTGCATTATTAGTAGTTAAACGATTTTCTTCTTTGTAATTTTCATAACTGTCAACAACATAATTCATAACTAGTCCCTCCGATTTTACTATTTTTATGTATAAAAAAAGCTACCCTCCTTAAATTTACTTTAAGGACGATAGCTGATAGCTTCGTGTTACCACCTTAATTCATCTATATCTCGCAATATAGACCTTAGCAAGTACGGAAATCTCTTTCGATACTCTGACGCTGTAATGGGCGTTCCCAGTGTAGCCTAATAAATATCTCACTCGGTACACGGCTCCAAGACTGGTTCAATATTTCTTCAATAGAGTTTTCCACCAAGCAACTCCTCTCTGTAATTTCCAAAATATTTACTATCTCTCTTCATCGCATTTTAACATAGTAGATTCATAATTATTTTTTGTCAAGACATACAAAATAAAAATTATTAATTATTGAGAATAATATCTATTATATCTTTCTTTCCTTTAGTGTACAATCCCCTATTATCAGCATACTTACTTTCCAGTTCTTCCTTCACCCTCTGATACTGCAAAGCCATATTCTCATTATCATTTAGATAATCTCTGAAATGAATATATTTTTTCCACTCAGTTCCGTTCCATTTCACAATATGAATATGGTGTGTCCTGATATCCTTTTCCATATCCCCCATTACATAAAGAATCTGATCTTCCACATCCGAACCACGATAAAAGATTCCTTCCTTCTGTAACTGCTCATTATATGACATTATTTTCTCAAAATCAGTTACCCCAACAGCAATATCAATAATCGGTTTTGCTTTAATTGCTGGTATTGCTGTACTTCCAATATGTTGTATATCAACAGCATCATCACCTAATATAGATTTAAGTTTTTTGATTGTTTGAATGGCAGCCTCATCCCACTGTTTATCATGTGGTTCAAGCTGCACTGTTCCTCTTTTTAATCCTAATGACATAGCAATCTCCTTAATATTACATCACAATTTCACTATCAAAATATTGCTCCTGAAAATAAATCTGCTGCCTAATCTCATCTTTTGAAAACATCATTCCGTCAGGTACAACTACCCACTTTTCTTCTATATCATCTTTTCTATGAACAATAGCCATAATTTTACCTGTAAACTTGTCTACTGGCTCATTTACACCTAATATATAAGCGTCCTGCTCTTCTCCATCTAGTGCCATAACTCCTTCAATGTAACCATAATTTATAGGATAATACATATCTTTATATTCTGGATGATAACTTCCTAATGGTCTATCGACTGTGACAGTTACTGTTGCTCCGATTATAGAATTACTTTTAACCCGTAAATACTTTTCTATCAATTTCGGCTGTATTAACGGATATGTCCAGTTCTCAGGCAAATCATCCATAAGCACAACTTTCTCCATTTCGCTATGTAATTCTGTTGCAAACTCTGTTATCTCTGCAAAACAAAGCAGTCCAAATGTTTCTTTACCGGTATCATTTACTCTAGTCTTACCTGTCACCGAATATACACATATTGGTTTTATCTCAAATTTGATAGCTCCAGTCTCTTCCTGCAACTCCCTTTTTGCTGTTTCAAAAATATCCTCCCCAGCTTCTCTATGCCCTCCCGGCACTTCATATGTATCTCTTTCTTTATGCTTGCAAAATACCCACTTGCCGTTACTCTGTGAGATAATTACTGCAAATTTCAATAGTTCATCATTAACTGTATCATAAAATTTTACTTCCATCACATTTTCCCTTCCCATTCCAGCATAAACTCATTCAGAAATTCCTGCATTACAACCTGTCTATGTTCTGCCAGTTTCTTTCCCTCAGTCGTATTCATCATGTCTTTCAACAAAAGCAACTTTTCATAGAAATGATTAATGCTTGTAGAATCTTGATTATTCCGATACTCTTCTTTATTCATTCCCATCTTAGGTTTTATTTCCGGATCATAAATCTTTCTTCCCCTACTACCACCATATGCAAATGTTCTGGCAATTCCAATAGCTCCTATAGCATCAAGTCGGTCTGCATCCTGCACACATTTTCCTTCTATGGTATCAGGTACGACTGAATCAGTTCCTGCAAATGAAACCTCATCTATAATTTTGCATACCGCCTCTATCTTTTTACCATCTATTTTGTTAATTGTCATAAAATCAACTGCATTTTTCTTGGTAACATAAGTGTCCGGAGAAAGCTTAATATCGTCAACATCATGTAACAGAGCCGCCAACTGCACTATTTTAACATCTGCATTTTCCTGTTTTGCGATTTTAGTAGCCAGTTTATATACTCGTATTGTATGATAATAGTCATGACCACTACTGTCTCCCGAAAATATACCTTGTATAAATCTCTTTTCATTATCTGTCATATTTTCTCCTAATCAACCTAACAAAGCAATATATTGATTTATGAAAGTCATTACTCCACCCACAAATAGAGCCAACCTAGAGCCATTCGATAAAACAAATGCCGGAAACCCGCATAAATACAGGCTTTCGGCATTTCTGTCCGTTATTCAAACTCG
>OGQO01000781.1_pt1 | contig 32384 bp, 22 predicted proteins | sample 1553241 | NCBI WGS metagenome assembly OGQO01 (sample SAMEA2579933, study PRJEB22360) | human gut metagenome | biome: human gut; feature: human-associated habitat; material: faeces | place: Denmark | collected 2008/2010
CTGTGTGGTTTGGCAGTACAATTGTAACTGTTTTGCTGTTGGAATTACTCAGCAGAAAATCATTATTTAGTCTGCTTCATTTTGTATTTGTGACACCACATTTGTTTTTAATGAACTTTATGCTTGTGCTTACAACATATTCGCTTATGTTTTTGACAAGAAGGTGGGGATTTGTCAGAGGACTTGTGGCGATTTTTTGGGGCGCAATAGGTGTGACAGATTTTGTTTTGCTTTTGTTTAGAACAACACCGTTTAACTGGCATGATTTAAGCCTGATTGATTCTGCTATGCAGGTCATGAATCATTATGTATCTGGAATTGGATTTGTCGCAATCGGTGCAGTGATTGCAGCGTGCATTGTGCTTATAGTTGTGTTGTTTAAAAAGGCAGCACGTCTTAGCAAACGACCAAATTACAAAAAGGGTGCGGCAAGTGTTTTAGTTGTGGCATTGTTAACAGTTTATTTTTGGTGTGTTGGTCGCTGGTCTGCAATTTTGCCGCGTAATTTTAGTAATATCGCGGAAGCATATCAGACTTATGGTCTTGCCTACTGCTTTACCAATTCATACATCAGCACTGGAATTTCAAAGCCTGATAATTACGATGCACAAAAGGTAGAAAATATCCTGGATGAAGAGGTTGTGCCTGTAAACACCGAAGTAGAGATTGATCCAGTGGAAACACAGGCACCAGAGGAAGTATCTGTCCCAGAAGAATATGAAGAAGAGACAAAGGCACCAATCGAAGAGTACGATGCAGGCGTCAATGTTATTTATCTTCAGTTAGAGTCATTCTTTGATATTACTGATTTGAATGATGTGACAGTAAATGAAGATCCGATTCCTAATTACCATCGCTTGTTTGATACATGCTCGTCTGGATTTTTGAGTGTTCCATCTGTCGGTGCGGGAACAGCCAACACAGAGTTTGAAATTTTGACAGGCATGAATTTGGATTTCTTTGGCTGCGGCGAATATCCATATCAGACAGTACTTCGTGAGCAGACATGTGAGAGCCTTCCATACTGCTATGACAACATTGGCTATACATCTCATGCAATTCACAACAATTCTGCCACATTCTATAATCGAAACATGGTATTTTCACGCCTTGGATTTGACACCTTTACTAGTATGGAATATATGTATAACTTGACATATACGCCGGAAAATTGGGCAAAGGATAAGGTACTTACTACCAACATTATCGAGGCGATGGAGTCAACTGATACAAGTGACTTTATTTATACAATTTCCGTGCAGGGACATGGTGCGTATCCGACAGAAGAGGTACTTAAGGATCCTCACATCAAAGTGACATTGAAAGAAGATGATGAGGCCAGACAAAATCAGCTGACATACTATGCAAATCAGATTTATGAAATGGATTTGTTTGTGGCAGAGCTGACAAGACAATTAAAGAACTTTGATGAGCCATGTATTCTAGTTATGTATGGTGATCACCTGCCAAGTCTTGGCATTGAGGAGACTGATATGAATCAGGGAAATCTATTCACAACAAAATATATTTTGTGGAGCAATTTCCAGATGGAAAAGCAGGATAAAAACGTCGAGGCATATCAGCTTGGTGCATATGTAATGCAGCGAATGGGCATCAATGAAGGAATTATGTTCCGTTATCACCAGAAATATTTTAAGGAGCAGAATGCAAACGAAAGTGCATATTTAGATTCAATGGCTGTTATTGAATATGATATGCTGTATGGTGATAAAGAGGTATTTGGAGGCGAAAATCCGTATCAGCCGAAAAATCTTAAGATGGGCATTCTTCCAATAACATTAGATCGTGTTGTATACAAAGATGGCACAATGTGGCTGTATGGAAGTAATTTTAATGAATTTTCAATCGTAATCATAAATGGAAAGCAGTATGAGCCAACCTCACAGCATCAGAATCTGATTAAGATAGAAGATCTTAAACTTGGCGGCAGTCTTGAGGTGTGCGTAGCACAGCAGGATGATTACGGCAAAACGATTCTTAGCACGACAAGAAGCTGTCGTGTTGAGGTAAATCACTAGTTACTGTTTACGGACAAGCCAATATTTACAGCCAAGCCCGAAGGTGAATGGATTTCGTAAAATGATAGTTTAACGATATGGATTGACGTACAGCAAAAAGTGAGATATTATTATACCAAGGTTCAAAGGTCGGCGATACGACTGGAGACAGTAACTAGGAAAGGGTAAAACAGACCATGGAAAAGATTATATTAACAGGTGACAGACCGACAGGAAGACTTCACGTAGGACATTATGTAGGCTCTTTAAGAAGAAGAGTAGAACTGCAAAACTCTGGTGAATATTCCAAAATATTTATTATGATTGCAGATGCACAGGCATTAACAGATAATATTGAAAACCCGGAGAAGGTTCGTCAGAACATCATCGAGGTAGCGCTTGATTACCTCTCATGCGGATTAGACCCGGCAAAGAGCAATATCTTAATCCAGTCCCAGATTCCGGAACTGTGTGAGCTGACTTTCTACTATATGGATCTTGTTACCGTAGCAAGACTTCAGAGAAATCCTACTGTAAAGTCTGAGATTCAGATGAGAAATTTCGAGGCAAGTATTCCGGTTGGATTCTTCACCTATCCAATCAGCCAGGCAGCAGATATCACTGCATTTAAGGCGACAACAGTTCCAGTTGGAGAGGATCAGCTTCCGATGATCGAGCAGACAAGAGAAATCGTCCGCAAGTTTAATTCTGTATATGACGAAGTATTAGTTGAGCCAAGCGCTTTAATTTCTACTAATCAGGCATGCCTTCGTCTGCCAGGTATCGACGGCAAGGCAAAGATGAGTAAGTCTCTTGGAAACTGTATCTATCTGTCTGACAGCGAAGCAGATGTAAAGAAGAAGATCATGAGCATGTATACTGATCCAGAGCATCTTCTTGTCAGTGATCCGGGACATCTTGAGGGCAATACAGTATTTACTTATCTGGATGCTTTCTGCAAGCCGGAGCACTTCGAGAGATATCTGCCGGATTATGCAAATCTGGATGAATTAAAGGCTCATTACACAAGAGGCGGTCTGGGCGATGTAAAGGTAAAGAAGTTCTTAAACAACATCATTCAGGAAGAGTTAGAGCCAATTCGTAAGAGACGTAAGGAATACGAGAAAGATATTCCAGAAGTGTATAACATTCTTCGCAAGGGTACCGAGGCTGCAAGAGAAGTGGCAGCACAGACATTGTCTGAGGTAAAGAGTGCAATGAAGATCAACTATTTTGATGATGTTGAGCTTATTAATGCACAGAGCGAAAAGTATAAGGGAATCTAAGGAAAATAGAAACAAAATAAGGGCTATCATTATCCGGTCAAATGACACTGGACAATGATAGCCCTTTTGCATTTATCAGTCTTTATCGCTAAAGCTGGTGACAATATCAATTGGTTCAAATGTTATGGAAATTGGAGTAAGACCGCCCTGACCAAAGTAAAGGCGTACATAGTGATGGAAGCCAAATACGCCGCCCTCTCTGGAGAGTGTCACTTCCTTTCCTTCACTTCCGTTGAAGCTGTAGGTGCCAAACAGCTGATTGTCTACAAAGACAGATACAGGCATCTGAGCGAGTGGTGTGGACTCAGAAGAAGCGGTGATGCTGATGCGGAAGGTGCCAAAGCCCTCAGTGGCGATTCCAAACATATGACTGTCGCCCTTTTCACTGGAAATTCCAGTAAGAGGAAGTGTGGTAACTCCCTTGATATCATGATATACGATATCAAAATCAGAAGTAAGCTGTGCATTTTCCGGTACATTTACAAGCTCAATCTCTGCTTCCTTGCCAGTAAGACGAAGAAGAGCAGGAGAGTTCATCAAAAAGCGGCAGATATTTTCAGCACAGCGAGTAAGATGACGGCGCTCTAAGCGACCGCTTGCAAGTGCAGCTTCAAGATCACCCATTACCTGCGTTGTATCGGATGTTACCATGTAGAGATCATTCTGCGCGAGAACCATAGCAGCAAATTTTTCACGAGATGGCTTGTCCTTTGGTGCATTGTTGATCTCTGCCCACCAGTCTGTCATAACGATGCCGTCAAAGTTCCACTCACCACGCAAAATATCTGTGTTAAGCTGATGATTTCCAGCGGTCCAAAGACCATTTACGCTTCCGTAGGTAGTCATAATAGAGCTTGCATAGCCGCTTTTTACAGCAATCTCAAAGCCCTTTAAGTAGATTTCACGAACTGCACGCTCAGAAATGACACTGTCCACAAAACGACGGTGATACTCCTGATTATTTCCGCAGAAATGCTTGATTGTTCCTGTTACACCAGCGCGTCCCATTCCCTCTAACTGAGCGGCGGCGATCACACCGCTTAAAAGTGGATCCCCAGAGAAATACTCGAAGTTACGGCCATTTAACGGACAGCGGTGAATATTCATGCCAGGTCCAAGAAGGCTTTCGATATGGTTATTTCTCATCTCGATTCCTTCCATCTCAAAAAGATCAGCGTTTAGGCTTGTGTTGAACGTGCAGGCAAGCAAGGTTCCGCCAGGAAGACTAAATGCGTTAGTACCGCAGTCCATACGAAGGCCGGACGGACCATCTGTGCAGCAGCCGGCCGGAATACCAAAATATGTAAGATTTGGTGTCAGACCACCGAAAGCAGCAGCAGTTCCAGGTGTTACCTTTGGACTTGACATGCCTTCGCCCTTTACTATGTGGCACAAATCAAGATCAGACAGCTGCGCAAGAAATTCGTCCATTGAAACAATGCCGCGTTTTACGTCATCAAGCTTATAGCCCTTATCACCAGTATAGTCAGCACATTGCGGGCATGTATCCTCACTGTAATGCTGTAAGTAAACAGGAGCAGCCTGAATAATAGGTACAAGTGTACCATTCTCATTTGTCTTAGGAGTCATGCGCTCAAGATGGCGGCGAGGAGCAAGCTGCTGGGAGAGCTCTTCTAAAACAACTGTTTCTGTAAGCGCGAAGCTTCCGATTTCCTTTGCATTTCGAACATTGGTACCAGCTAAAATTGTATAGGTGCCTTCCTCAAGCACATAGCAAAATGCATGGCCTGTAATGCCGCTGTCATCGTACGAGGAAAGTGCATAAAAGTCAATCGCAAGAATGCCGCTTTCACCCTCACCAGGTTCAAGAAGTTCAGTCTTTGCAAAACGAATCAGCTCACGGGACGGCTTTCCAAGAAAACCTTGTGGCTTTTGTACATAAAACTGTATTGTTTCTTTACCTGCCACATCGCCTGTGTTTGTAATATCGTAAGTAACCTGTAAGGTATCTGTTTTGGAAAATTCACCTTTTGCAAGCCCGGCTGGCAGAGAACACATGTCAAGTGCAGCCTGTACATCAAAGGTAGTATAAGACAGACCATAGCCAAATGGATAGCGAACCTTTTCCTTCGCAAATGTCTCAAAATAGCGGTAGCCTACATAGATATCTTCTTCATATCGAATGGTATCCTCACAGCCAAAATTGCGGGTAGACGGATAATCATCAATATGATAAGCAATTGTATCACTGAGGCGTCCGCTGGCAGGAACCTTTCCAGTGATGACATCGACAGCACCAGAGCCGCCCTCCATGCCGCCCTGCCATATATAAAGAACAGATGATGGCTCATAGCGGTCAACAAAGCTCATATCAATGATATTTCCAACATTTAAGATAACAACTGTGCGTGAAAAATGGCGGCATACGATTTCAAGCATTGCCTCTTCACCGTCTGTCAGATACCAGCTTCCTTTCTCGGCAGCATTGTCGCGGTCCTCACCTGCAGTGCGGCCGATTACGATAAGTGCTGTCTGGCAGCGGGAAGCAGCGCCAGATACAAGTTCATCGCTAAGCGGCATTTCGACCTGGCACCATGGCTCCTGTGCCCAGCCGCTTCCTAAATCAAAAGGATGATCTTTTAACCAGTTTTTGTAAGCTGTTTTTACTTCTTCATCAATTATAAGAGAAGATTCTGTAAGGGCATAGTCAAGATCATGTACGTAGCTTGTATTAACAAGACCACCAGATCCGGTTCCGCTTTTATAATACTCAAATTGAGTACGGCCAAATACGGCACATGTCTCACCCTCTGCAAGAGGAAGTGTATTGTTTTTGTTTTCAAGAAGCACGCAGCCTTCAGCAGCAGCCTGTCTTGCAAGTGCAGCATATTGCTTCCAGTCAAGTGTAAATTTACTCATAGAAATGGTTTCCTTTCATTATAATATGCGAAATACATTGACAATTTCATGCTTCCATCTTACAATAAAAAGGATATTATTTCAATAAAAAACATTGTGAAATAGCTATCAAAAAAATGAACATAGTAATTTATTTAAAATTAGGAGGAAACCATAATGGAAGACGACGGCAGCGCGGATACGGATACGAATAAGCAGATTCAGGTGAGAGCTTCGAAAGGAGGTCTCGCATGATAGGGGCAATTATTCTGCAGGTCATTCTGATCGCACTGAATGCAGTGTTTACGTGTGCAGAAACGGCAATCGTTTCATTAAACGACAATCAATTAGAAGAGATGGCAAAAAAGGATGAAGCAAAAGCAGCGCTTTTATCTGGATTTAAGGCAAAGCAGGAACGCTTTTTAACAGCGATGCAGCTTGTTTCAATGGCAAGTGTATGTTTAGGAAGTGCATATGCGGCGCTTGTTTTTAGAAAACCACTGGAAGATTTTATTGGAAAAAGCGGACAGGCAATGAATCCTAATGTATTGGATGGACTTTGTGTCACTGCAATTTCACTTGTATTATGTATTGTAACGATGATTTTTGGACGTATGGTGCCAAAGCGTTTGGCAGCAGAAAAGGAAGAAGAGATGGCAGTTCGTTTTTCTTCTATTGTTTATGTGGTGCAGATTGTCTTTTTTCCGTTAATTTGGCTTTTAATTGCCATATCACATACGCTTCTTCGTTTATGTGGTGTTGATCCACATCGTCAGATTCAAATTACGGAAGAAGAAATTCGCCTGATGGCAGAGTCTGGAAGTCAGAAGGGAACAATTGATACACAGGAAAATGAATTTATACAAAATGTGTTTGAGTTTAATGATGTTTCTGTCGATGAAATCTGTACGCATCGAAAAGATGTTGTCTGTGTGTATGCCGATGAGAGTCGTGAGGAATGGGAAAAAGTGATCTACGAAAACCGTCACAGCTTCTATGTTGTGTGCGGCGAGGATACTGATGATATTGTTGGTGTGCTCGATGCAAGAGAATATTTAAGATCAAGAGACCATTCAAGGGAAGCCGTGATGAAAAACTGCGTGCGAAAGCCTTATTTTATTCCTGAAAATATGAAAGCTGCGTCATTGTTTTCAAATATGAAAAAGACAGGAAACTATTTTGCAGTCGCAATTGATGAGTATGGCGGAATGGCAGGAATTGTTACTATGCGAGATTTGCTTGAGCTGATCGTTGGTGAGTGGAAGGAACATGATGAAGAGCCTGAGCCAAGCGATATAGAAAAAATTGGTGATAGCCTTTGGCGCATTCAGGGTGCAGCTTCACTAGATGAGGTCGCAGAGGAACTTGATGTGGAACTTCCGCTTGATGAATATGATACCTTCGGCGGCTATGTGCTTGGTGAGCTTTGTTATGTACCAGATGATGGTACACAAGTCTCTGTTCTTACACCTGATCTTGAAATTATGGTTACTTCAATAAAAGATCACAGAATAGAAGAGACGACGGTGCGAAAACGTATTGTACAAGAGGAACAAACTTAATTAGAAAAATGATTTCCCATTGAAATCCATATATTCATTCGATATAATGAGAGTACTGGTGGCCGTGCATCAGTACTTTTGTTAACTTACGAAAAAAGAAAGGGGAGAGATACTTATGGAACAAAATAAGAAAAAAGCCGGCAAGGCAGCGATGATTTTCAGGTTTTTAAAACCGTGCCTGCCGCTTATGCTGACAGGTCTTTTCTTTTCAGCAATGATTACTGTCTGTCAGGCATTTATCCCACAGGTTATTCGAATTAGTGTAGATGGTGTCTTAGGAAGTGACTTGTCTAAGATTCCAGAATGGGTGAAAGCCTTCTTATCAGAAGAAACGATTCGTGAAAATCCTGGAAAGATGCTTACGATTGCAGCGCTTGCCGTCATTTTGCTTGCAGCTATAAACATCGCTGCGAACTACTACTCAAAGGTATTTGCAGCAAAGGGTTCAGAAAGCTTTGTAAAGGGCATGAGAGATCAGTTGTATGATCATATTCAGAAGTTACCGTATAGCTGGCATGTAAAGAACCAGACAGGTGATATCATTCAGCGCTGTACATCAGACGTAGATGTTGTGCGAAATTTTGTAACTAATCAGTTGATGGAAGTATTTCGTATTATCTTCCTGATTGTATTCTACATGGTGATCATGTTTTCGATGAATGTTAAAATTTCATTGATCGCTGTGTCATTTTTTCCGATTGTAATTTTGTACTCTGGATACTTCTTCTCAAAGATTGCACAGCATTTTCAGGAAGCAGATGAGGCAGAGGGAATTTTATCAAGCGTTGTTCAGGAAAATTTAACTGGTGTACGAGTTGTGCGCGCATTTGGAAGAGAATCATTTGAGCGCAAACGCTTCGATGAGAAAAATGAGCGTTTTGCAGGACTGTGGATCTATTTAGGTAAGTTTTTGAGTCTTTATTGGTCGATTGGTGATCTGATTACAGGTATTCAAATTCTTACAGTCATCTGCATGGGTGTATTATTTACTGTAGATGGCAATTTGACTGTCGGTGAATTTATCGCATTCGTATCATACAATTCCAGTATGGCGTGGCCAGTCAGAAGTCTTGGACGAATCATATCTGAGATGAGTAAGGCGGGCGTGTCAATTGACCGTATTGCCTATATTCTTGATGAGAAGGAAGAAGAGGATCGCCCGGGCGTGACAAAGCCTGCAATCAATAAGGATATTGTATTTGATAAGGTGAACTTTAAATATGAAGAGGGAGCTGCTGTCTTAAAGGATGTCAGCTTTACTGTTCCGGCAGGAAAGACATTTGCTATTCTTGGAAATACAGGAAGTGGAAAGAGTACACTTGTACATCTATTAAATCGTCTTTACGATCTGCCTGATGGCTGTGGAAAGATTACGATTGGCGGTGTTGATATTCGTGATATTGATCGTCAGTATTTGAGAAGTCAGATTGGTATGGTGCTTCAAGAGCCATTCTTATATTCAGGAAGCATAAAGGAAAATGTTGGAATAACAAAGGAAATTTCAGAATTTGATGATATTCGTGAGGCATGTGAGATTGCCTGTGTAGACAGTGCGATTGACAGTTTTACGGACGGTTATGAAACCATCGTTGGAGAGCGCGGTGTAACGCTCTCAGGCGGACAAAAACAGCGTGTTGCAATTGCACGTATGCTTGTAGAACATACACCTGTTATGATTTTTGATGATTCTCTTTCAGCAGTAGATGCGCAGACAGATGCCATGATACGTGAGGCACTCAAAAAGAGAATGGCAGGAACAACAGTTATTTTGATTGCACATAGAATCACGACTCTTATGCAGGCAGACTGCATTATGGTGCTCGAAGATGGTGCTGTGGCAGAGATGGGAAGCCATGAACAGCTTATGGAGCATCACGGTATTTACCGCAGAATTTATGATATTCAGATGAATACTCAATTAGATGCTGATTCTGTATAAGAAAATTAAAAAGTGTCTGCACATTTGATGCAGGCACAGAAAGGCAGGATAAAAATAGTATGCAGATTGAAGAAAAAGAATATGACCAGTCGTTTGACTGGCGTATTTGGAAGAAACTGTTTCCATTTATGAAGCCGTTTCGAAAATATATGATCATTGCACTTGTTTTTAATACGCTGTGTGCACTTGTCGATATTGCGCTTCCATTGTTTCAGCAGTATGCAATCAATCATTTTATCAGCGGAAATACGACAGAAGGAATTGGAAGCTTTGCAGGAACTTATTTAGTTACCATTATATTTCAGACTGTCAGTGTTGTGATCTTTTGTCGCTGTGCTATGGTGATTGAGATGAATATGGCAAAGAATATGAAGAAGGCATGCTTTGATCATCTTCAGCAGCTGTCCTTTTCCTATTATAATACAACACCAGTCGGCTATATTTTGGCAAGAGTAATGAACGATACGGGACGAATCAGTGGTCTTGTAGCATGGAATCTTCTTGATATGCTGTGGGCGTTGTTTTATGTAGTTGGAATCTTTGTCATTATGCTTGCACTAAACTGGAAGCTGGCACTTTGGATTATGTTAATTGTGCCGGGTCTGGTGATTCATATATAAAGCTAAAACCAGATGGCACTTTTCATGAAATGAGATTTTATAATAAAGAGCATATTCTCTATATGGAAATTGCTTATCATCCAGAACAATCTCTTACCGGAGATCGCCATACACCTGTTTTACATTATCATCTATACGACACTCGTTTCAGTATGAACAAAACAGGTGCATTTGAACGGTCTAATGCCAGAATGCTTACTGATGATATGAAAACAGCAGGCGTGAAGGCAGCACGCATGAATGGTCTTTATGTAGCGCTTGTTGTATTTTGTGGTTATATTGGTGTGGCTCTTGCATTAAAGCAGGGCGGTGAGCTTGTGTTGGCACAGGCTCTTCAGCTAGGTACGTTATCAGCCTTTACCACATATGCTGTCAACATGTTTGAGCCAATTCGAAATATCGCGTCTAACTTGTCTGAGATTGTGGCAGCACAGGCTAATATCGAGCGTGTCACAGGACTTCTTGAGGAAGAGCCGCAGATTAAGGATCGCCCAGATGTCATTGAAAAGTATGGCACAGCATTTGAGCAAAAACGTGAAAATTGGGAGCCGATTAAGGGTGATATTACATTTGAAGATGTGACGTTCCATTACCCAGATGGAAATGAAAATATTTTAGAGCATTTTAACCTTCATGTTCCGGCAGGAACTACAGTTGCCATTGTCGGAGAGACAGGTGCTGGAAAGAGTACACTGGTAAATTTAGCATGTCGTTTCTTTGAACCGACACAAGGTCGTATTTTAATCGATGGTGTGGATTACAGAGAGCGCAGTCAGTCATGGCTTCACAGTGCGCTTGGTTATGTGCTTCAAAGCCCTCATTTGTTTACAGGAACAATTATGGAGAATATCCGTTATGGAAAGCTGGAAGCTACAGATGAAGAGGTTATTGAGGCAGCAAAGATCGTATCAGCAGATCATGTAGCAAACCGTCTTGAAAAGGGATGGCAGACAGATGTTGGAGAGGGTGGAGATTCCATGTCCACCGGAGAAAAACAGCTTATTTCATTTGCAAGAGCTGTGCTGGCAGATCCGGCGATTTTTGTTCTGGATGAAGCGACATCTTCTATTGATACAGAAACAGAGCAGTTGATTCAGAATGCGATTTCCTATCTTTTAAAGGATCGCACTTCATTTATCATTGCCCATCGCCTCTCGACAATCCGCCAGGCAGATGTAATTCTTGTTGTTAAGGCCGGAAAGATCATCGAGCAGGGAACACACGACGAGCTGATGGCAATGAAGGGTTATTACCATGATTTGTACACACAACAGTTTAAGGAAGAGATGATGGAAGAGTTGGTAAAGTAATTAAATCCATCCGCCATCCATTGTAAGAATTTGACCAGTGAGGTAGTCCGGTGCATCTGCAACCATGCAGATCATCTGGGCTGCCTCTTCTTTTGTGCCCTCACGTCCGGCAGGTATTTCATCTGCGAGTGCCTCAGCCTCCTCCTTGGACAGCCAGGCATTCATCGGTGTTTCAATTGCACCAAAAGCGATGGCATTCACCTGAATATTACTAGGAGCCAGTTCTTTAGCGAGAGCCTTTGTAAAACTGTTAATGGCACCCTTGCTTGCAGAGTAGACAGCCTCACAAGAGGCACCGACATTGCCCCATACAGAGGAAATATTTATGATGCGTCCGTGGTGGCGATGTACCATGGATGGGATGACAAGATGGCATAAATTCATGACAGAACCGATATTGACATTCATTACACGCTGCCACTCATCAGGTGTCATATCCTGAAAAAGACCAATATGGGATATTCCAGCATCATTTATTAAAAGATCAATAGGGCCAAACTGTTCATTTGCCTGTGCTAAAAGTGATTTGCATGCTTCATAGTCTGATACATCAGCAGAAAAGGTTAAAACATTGGCACCTTTTTCCTTTGCCTTATTGGCTGTATTTTCTAAGCCTTCTTTATTTTTCATAGAAACAAGAATCAGGCGGTTGTTAGGGCTTGAAAGAGCCAGCGCAGCAGCCTGTCCAATGCCAGAGGATGCACCTGTAATTAAAATTGTTTTTGACATTATATTTATACCTCATAGAGCTGTTTATATTATTTTCCTGCAGCAGGAAATCGCTAATTAGTATAGCACAAAGAAATAAAAAGTGCAAAAGGCACAAATAAACTTGCTTGACAAGCAAGTTCTATGTGATATAATCAAAATGGAGTTGTAATAATCTTGTAACAATTTAACTGATATTATGTTTTTGTACCTGCAGGCAAGATGGCAGGCTACGGGAAGGTACAGGTTTTTGAGATATGAATAAATTATGCAGGAATGCGCTGGCATCCTGTTTGGCTGCATCACTTGCAGTCGGAGGAGGCATTGCAGTACCGGCAGCATCAGGCGCATCGCTTGAACAGGACACAGCTGTGGCAGGCATGGCGGTTTCTCTCGATAACTACTATGCAAGCAGCCAGACACCTGAAGCAGATATTATTGATTATATTCGCTACATAGTTGCTTCAGCGCAGGAGAAAAAAATTATCCCAGTTGTTAATGTAAATGCGACGACGAAGGAAGATGGTTCAGTAGTATTTGGAACCAGTTTGGTGTCAAAGGATGCCAGCGAAAAGGAAGAAGGACTTGTCAGTGTAATGGCAAGTTTAAATGTTAGAAATAAGCCATCTGTATCAAGCAATGTAATCGGATATTTGTACAGCAATTGCGTTGTTTCTATTTATGATACTGTTGATAACAGCGAAGGCAGCTGGTATCTGATCAAAAGCGGAGATGTAGAGGGCTATGTGTCATCTGATTATGTATTAACAGGTGCAGCTGCAAAGGCGAGCGATGAGGATCTTACAAACCGTTATGCAAAGGTAACAGCAAATACAGCAGTTGTTTACAGTTCAGCATCAAGCAGTGCCGACAGTGTTGGCAGCGTTTACAAGGATGGTGATTATAAGGTTCTTGCAATTCAGAACGGATTTGTAAAGATTGCAGTTAATGAAGAATTTGCTGGATTTGTTAAAGCAGAGGATGTTTCTTTGTATACACGTCATGCAGAGGCAGTAGCAATCACTGATCAGATGGTAAAAAATCAGTTAGACAGTTATCTTGTAGATATTCGCGATGCAGAGGCAATTTTTGAAAAGCGTATGGCAGCAGCAGATTATCAGGCAGCTTACAATGCAAGTACATATGCATATCAGCTTTGGGAATATTATATAAATGATGCTTCTAATGCAGGTTATACAGATTTAGTAACAACAGCAAAGAGCGAGCAGAAAAAGACAGCCGACATGGTAGCGCGTGCGACAGCAGCGTTAAATGGTGAGACAGTTGCAGAGACGTCAACGGAGGTACCTACTACTACTACGACAGTGGCAGCTACGTCTGCTGAGGAAACGACAACAAGCTCACAGGCACAGACTTCATCAAGTGAAGCAGAAAAAACGCAGCCAGATCAGACAGAGCCGACAATGCCGACTACAGTAGAAGATATCACAACTACAACAGCCGAGCAGACAACACCAACTACAGTAGAGGATACCACAACTACGACAGCCAAGCAGACAGAACCGACTACAGTAGAAGATACCACAACTACGACAGCCAAGCAGACAGAACCGACTACAGTGGAGGATACCACAACTACAACAGCTGATAATACCACTCCTTCAGAGACTGTAAAAGCAATTCAGGGTATTGAAGCATTTTATACTGGAAGCAGCAAGACAGAAGGACAGGTACTTAGTGCAAGCGAGCTGTATATTGTTGTTACTTACACAGATGGAACAACACAGACAGTAACAGAAGGCTTAAGCTGTGAGCAGGTTGGCATGATGTTAAGTGCAGGTTGGAATACTGTTACTGTAAGCTATCAGGGATTTTCTTCTTCATTTGATTTAAATGTGGCAACAGTTGAGGCTTCTTCAGAAACACAGCCGTCAGATGTTCCATCATCAGAGACAGTACCTGATGAGACAACCACCACAGCTGAAGAAACTGCTCCATCATCGGAGGCAGAGACGAGCACAACAGTTGAGGAAACTGCTCCATCATCAGAGACAGAGACAACTACCACAACAGCGGCAGAGACTACCACCACAACAGTGGCAGAAACTACAACCACAACAGCGGCAGAGACTACTACCACACAGGAAGTTACAACTCCATCAAACAGCTCAACACCGCTTCGTGATTCAATTGTTAATTATGCATTAAGCTGGGTAGGTCAGTGCAATTATGTATACGGCGGCACCGATCTTTCTATCGGCGGTTCCGTAGACTGCTCTGGATTTACTATGCAGGTATACAGCAGAGTGGCAGGCGTAAGCCTTCCGCATCACTCCATGTCACAGATGAATTGTGGTTCTGCTATCACTTACGATCAGCTTAGACCAGGTGATCTTGTATTTTACAATAATCCGAACCATGTGGCAATTTACATCGGAAACGGTGCAATTGTTCATGCAGGTTCACCAGAGACTGGAATTAATGTAACATCTGTATTCTTTAAGACACCGATAGGATATCGTACATATCTGCCGTAAAGAATAGTAAAATAAGGCGACACCCGAATGGGTGTCGTTTTTATTTACCGCAGATATAGAATATCCTTGCACTTTTTTATTTTTGTGTTATCATAATGTAATGACTAATTGTCTGTCATTATTCGAACATGAAAGGTGAAGGGTATGAAAATAATAATTGCGGGCGTCGGAAAGGTTGGATCAACGCTAACTAGACAGCTGAGCGCCTCAGGTTATGATATTACGTTGATTGATGTAAAGCAGCAGGTATTGGAAGCAAACGTAGAAAAATATGATGTAATGGCCGTTTTGGGAAATTGCGCCACGATGGAGACATTGCTTCAGGCTGGTGTAAACGATGCAGATCTTTTAATTGCAACAACTGGTGCAGATGAGTTAAATCTTCTGTGCAGCATGACTGCTCATGGAATCAATCCAAATATCCATACAATTGCAAGAATCTGTAATCCAGACTATACAGATCAGGTTTACAAAATGCAGAAAACATTTTCGCTGTCATTGACAGTGAATCCAGAAAAGCAGGCTGCAATTGAGATTGAACGACTGCTTAAATTCCCAGGCTTCTTAAAGAGAGACAGTTTTGCAAAGGGAAGAGTAGAGATCGTAGAGCTTCGTGTTGATGAAAGAAGCCGCTTGTGCAATGTTGCTCTTAGCGAAATGAATCGCGTAATTAAGTGCCGTGTCCTTGTATGTGCTGTGCTTCGAAGAGGTGATGTTGTAGCACCGGATGGAAGCTTTGTACTTAGAGAGGGCGACAGAATATTTGTTACGGCATCAACAGAAAGCTTGGCGACACTTCTTGATAACCTTGGAATTATCACAAAAAAGGTAAATCATGTTATGATCTGCGGCGGCGGACGTGTAAGCTATTATCTGGCTCAGCAGCTTGAAAAAGATGGTATGACGGTACGTTTGATCGAGAAGGATTCAAAACATTGCGAGGAGTTGGCAGCACTTCTTCCTAAAACAGAGATTATCAATGATGATGCGAGCAACACATTTGTGCTAAAGCGTGAAAATCTTGAAAGCTGTGACGCACTTGTCACGGCAACTGGTATGGACGAGTTAAATATGATTATTTCTCTGTATGGAACTAAGCATGGTGTATCTCAGGTCATCACAAAGCTTGGTCATATGGAAAATGGCAGCATGATTGATCAGCTTCCGATTGGAAGTACGATTTGGCCAAAGGATCTTTGCTGTAACGGTATTGTGCGTTATATACGTGCAATGCACAATCAGACAGGAGCAGCCGTATCAGTTCATTCCATAGCAGATGGAAAGGCAGAGGCAATTGAGTTTCATGTTGAAGAGAAAAAGCCGTATTGTGATAAGCCGTTAAAGAACATGAAGGTGAAGCAAAATATTCTTGTAGCCTGCATTACACACGGTGGAGTTACAGAGCTTCCAGGCGGAGATTCTGTCATTAGAGAGGGTGATACAGTTGTTGTTGTCACAACAAGAAATGATATTATCTATAAGCTTGACGATATTTTTGAAGCATAACAAATACAGTTTCTGCAAAAAAGGAGTTTTTTAATTATGAACTATAAAATGATGGGACGGCTGATTGCGCAGATTCTGTTGGCTGAGGCAGCATTTATGGTGCCGGCACTGATTATAAGTCTGGCTGGTCAGGATAGTCAGGCAATCTTAGGATTTGCTTTAAGTATCCTTGTGATTTTAGCAGTTGCAGGTGTGCTTATGTTTTTTGCAAGAAAAGCCAAAAAAGGCTTTTATGCAAGAGAAGGTATGGTTTGTGTCGGACTCGCGTGGATCGTAATGAGTCTTTTGGGATGTCTTCCATTTTGGATTTCACGTGAAATTCCGTCATATCTTGATGGATTATTTGAGATCGTATCTGGTTTTACGACAACAGGTGCATCTATTTTATCGAATGTAGAAGGTCTTTCAAATGGAATGCTGTACTGGAGAAGCTTTAGCCACTGGGTTGGTGGCATGGGTGTTCTTGTATTTTTGCTTGCAGTTGTTCCTGTAAGCGGCCGAAATGATGGTTTTACAATGCATTTGCTTCGAGCAGAGAGCCCGGGACCAAATGTTGCAAAGCTTGTTCCAAGAATCAGAAGCACGGCAGGAATTTTATATATTTTGTACATTGTATTGACGGTAGTAGATTTTCTGTTTTTGCTTGCTGGAAAAATGCCTGTGTTAGAGGCTGTATGTACAGCATTTGGAACAGCCGGAACTGGTGGATTTGGTGTAAAAAATGATAGTATGGCAAGCTACAGTCCATATATTCAAAATGTATGTACAGTGTTTATGCTGCTGTTTGGTGTGAATTTTAGCTGCTATTATCTTTTGATCATGAAGCAGGTAAAGAGTGTATATAAGGATGAAGAACTTCGTCTTTATGTTGGAATGGTACTGGGCAGTGTGCTTTTGATTGTGATTAATCTTAGAGGCTTTTATGGAACGTTTGAAGAAACAGTACGCCATGCATTCTTCCAGGTGGCCAGTATTGTGACTACTACAGGCTTTGCCACAACAGACTTTGATCTATGGCCAGGTTTTTCAAAGGCAATTCTATTATGTCTGATGGTAGTTGGTGCCTGCGCTGGAAGTACAGGCGGTGGTTTTAAGTGCGGAAGACTGCTTCTTGTCTTTAAGAGTCTTAGAAGAAATATCCAGAAAATGCTTCGTCCGCAGCGAATCCAGGCAGTGCGCAGCAACAAGCAGGTAGTATCAGAGAAGGTGCTTGAAAATACAAACGCCTATCTTGCTGCATATGTACTTATTATTATGTTTAGTCTGCTAGTTATTTCAATAGATGGTTTTTCTGTTGGAACTAATTTTTCGGCTGTACTTGCCTGCTTTAATAATATCGGACCAGGTCTTGAATTAGTAGGTCCGACATGTAACTTCTCAGTCTATAGTTCGCTTGCAAAAATTGTACTAATTTTTGATATGCTGGCTGGACGATTGGAAATTTTCCCAATTTTGATTCTTCTCTCACGCGATACGTGGAGACGCTGATAAATATTAGTCGCGAAAAATATAAAAAAGTGCCGTGGACAGCCATGGCACTTTTTTTGATCCGCGTTAAAGCAATGTAATATTATGTTTTTTTGCTTCCTTTCTGATATCAGCCGGCCAGATAGAGGACTGAACCTCACCGATGTGGGCACGGCGAAGGAAGAACATACAGATACGAGACTGACCAATACCGCCGCCAATAGTGTAAGGAAGTTCTTTATTTAGTATTGCCTTTTGGAAAGCAAGGTTTGCACGCTCTGGGCAGCCAGCCTTCTCAAGCTGAGTGCGAAGAGAGTTTTCATCAACACGAATACCCATGGAGGAAAGCTCAAGAGCAATGTCAAGAACTGGATAGTAGACAAGAATATCGGCATTAAGTGCCCAGTCATCATAATCTGGTGCACGTCCGTCATGCGGCTCTCCATTTCCAAGCTTATCACCGATCTGCATCAGGCAGACAGCCTTTTTTTCTTTAGTGATCAGATATTCACGCTCCTTTGGAGTCTTGTCCGGGTACATGTCAAGAAGTTCCTGAGAAGTAATAAAGAAAATTTCCTTAGGAAGAATTTCCTCTATGTAATCATACTGAATTGCCATGTACATTTCTGTCTTTCTAAGTGTCTTGTATACATCACGGACAACGGACTTTAAAGTATCGAGTGTGCGGTCTTCTTTTGAGATGATTTTTTCCCAGTCCCACTGGTCAACAAAGATGGAATGGATGTTGTCTGTAGTCTCATCACGGCGAATTGCGTTCATATCGGTGTAAAGACCTTCACCGTTTGAGAAGCCATATTCCTTTAAAGCATAGCGCTTCCACTTTGCGAGAGAGTGTACAACCTCAGCGTTAAAACCGCTTTGCTCCTTAATATCAAATGATACAGGGCGCTCAACACCATTTAAGTTGTCGTTTAAGCCGGAAGCTGGATCAACAAACAGCGGTGCTGATACGCGAAGCAGATTTAGCTGCTTTGCGAGCAGATCCTGAAAGAAATCTTTGACTGTTTTGATGGCAATCTGTGTATCATGCAGATTTAAAGCTGGTTCATAGCCCTCTGGGATAATTAAGTGTTCCATAATTCCTCCAAGTAGATTTATTTAAACGGACATCAGATAATAGCTGCAGCCGTCTAGAAGTATGTTAAGATAGTGTGATGCTTTTGTCAACGGGTCTGTCCGTTTCCAGTGATAACATATTTGTAAGCTGTCAGCTCACGAAGCCCCATTGGACCGCGCGCGTGAAGTTTCTGTGTTGAAATTCCCATTTCACAGCCAAGACCAAACTCACCTCCGTCAGTAAAGCGAGTTGATGCATTGACATAGACAGCAGCACTGTCTACAAGAGTTGTAAATAGAGCAGCAGTCTGTTCATTCTGTGTGATGATTGATTCGCTGTGATGAGTAGAGTGGGAAGCAATATGTGCAATTGCTTCGTTAACATCACTTACGATATGCACAGCGAGAATATAGTCGAGAAATTCCGTATCAAAATCATTTTCATCTGCAGGAGTACCGTCAATAATGGAAAGAGCTTCTTTGTCAAGGCGAAGCTTAGCAGGATGCTCGTGAGATGGGTCACACAAGCTTTTTTGCAGCATAGGAAGAAATTTCTTTGCTACATCGCGGTGCACAAGACAAACCTCGGCAGCATTGCACACAGAAGGTCGGCTCATTTTTGCATTTTCAACTATTCGCAGTGCCATTGAAAGGTCGGCATCCTTATCTACATAGATATGACAGATTCCAGTACCTGTCTGAATACAAGGAACAAGCGCCTGCTCTACGCATGCCTTTATAAGTCCTGCACCACCGCGCGGAATCAAAAGATCAATAAAACCAACGGCACGCATTAAATCAAGTGCACTTTTTCGGCTTGTATCCTCAATCAGGTTTATGACCTGTTCATTTATGCCACAGCTATGAAGCCCTTTTTTTAGTGCTGTGACAATTGAAAATGCACTGTGAAAGGCTTCCTTTCCTGTGCGAAGTACACAGACATTTCCAGATTTTAAAGCTAGAGCAGCAGCATCTGAGGTGACATTTGGGCGGCTTTCGTAAATAATAGCGATAACGCCCATTGGTACAGAGACTTTTTGAATATGAAGTCCGTTTGGGCGTGTTTCATCAGAAAGAATGCGGCCAACAGGATCAGGCAGTGCAGCGACAGCACGGATGCCGTCTGCCATAGCGCGTATGCGCGATTCATCAAGCCTTAGTCGGTCAAGCATGACAGAAGATATAGTGTCCTTTGCTGCGTCCATATCTTTTTTATTTTCACAAAGAATAGAAGAAGTGTCAGCAATTAGTGCATCTGCCATAGCAAGGAGCGCTTTATTTTTTTCTTCACTTTTCAAAACCGCCAGAGAAGAAACAGCTGCCTTGGCTTCCTGTAAAATACACTTTGTTTCTTTCATAATGCGTTTAGTCCTTTCTTTTAAAGCTTTTTTTTCTGTGCAAGAAAACGTGTTCCTGCTTGTTTTCCATCTGCGATATCATATAAGATAACAGGGTCAGCTCCGTTTGCAATAACCATATCAATGCCATTTTCTGTTGCAATCTGTGCAGCCTGAATTTTTGTAGTCATGCCGCCAGTTCCAAGATTTGTGCCAGCACCAGAGGTCATAGCTTTAATTTCAGGTGTGATTTCAAAAACAGTAGGAATAAGTGTTGCAGAAGGATCCTTTCTTGGATCAGCCGTAAACAGGCCGTCAATATCAGAAAGAAGCACGAGTAAATCAGCGTGAACAGTGCTTGCTACAATTGCGCTAAGCGTATCGTTGTCGCCAATCACAATCTCAGCAGTAGAGATTGTATCATTTTCATTGATAATTGGAATTGCACCAAGAGAAAGCAGACGCTCCATTGTATTTTCCACATTTTGGCGTCTGTCATCGTGCTCAATATCTTCACTAGTTAAAAGGATTTGGGCAACTGTGTGATTATATTCACCAAAAAGCTTATCATATGTATACATCAGCTCACACTGACCTACAGCAGCAGCAGCCTGCTTTGTTGGCATATCAGACGGTCGCTCCTTTAATGAAAGCTTGCCGGCACCCATACCGATGGCACCAGATGAGACCATGACAATTTCATGTCCGGCATTTTTTAAATCACTGATTACCTTGCAGAGCACCTCTGTACGTCTTATATTGAGTCGTCCAGTGTGATGAGCAAGAGTGGAAGTACCAATTTTTATGACAATACGCATAGTGAAAACCATACCTTTCTGCTTTTGAAGTTGATTGTAATGTAACTATTTAGAAAAACATAGCTACATTTTACTTCAGTATAGCACAGTTGAAAAGGATATGTCATTAAAAATTTGCTGTTCAATCAAAAAAAATTGTGATATAATAGAAAAGATGTCGGGAAATCCCGACTGGAATAAAAAAGACAGGTGGATATTTTACTATGGAAGGCTTTTTATCTGTAAAAGAAGCAACGAAAAGCTATGCACAGGGGTGCAAAGCGAAGGCAGCTACATCGATTGGCAAGCTGTTTGGAAAAGCAATGTTAGCTGGAATGATGATTGGAATGGGTGCAGCAGCGAGCAGCGTGGCAGCACATTCTGTTGCAAATGTAGGACTTGCAAGACTTACTGCGGCAGTTGTATTCCCAGTAGGTTTGATGATGGTAATTCTGCTGGGGGCAGAGCTGTTTACTGGTGACTGTTTAATGGCACTTGGTGTTGCTGAAAAACATATTTCTGTGGCAGACTGCATTCGTGTTTTGGTACTTGTATTTCTTGGAAATTTTGCAGGAGCACTGATTTTTACAGCACTAGTTTACTGCAGCGGTCAGCTTGATTATTCAGCAGGCGGACTTGGTGCTTACACAATTAAGGTGGCATATGGAAAGGCAACACTGCCATTTGGCAAGGCATTTACATCTGGCATTCTTTGTAATATTTTAGTTTGCGCAGCTGTTTTGATGGCAATTTGCGCAAAAGATATCAGCGGAAAGCTGCTTGTATCTTTCTTTGTAATCATGCTGTTTGTAACAGCAGGCTTTGAGCACTGCGTTGCTAATATGTATTACATAACAGCAGGTCTGTTTTGCAAGATGAATCCAGACTACGTAAATAAAGCAATGGAACTGTATGGCTACACAGAAGAACAGTTAGCACAGTTAAGCTGGGGAAGCTTTCTGATAAAAAATCTTATTCCGGTTACACTTGGAAATATAGTTGGCGGAATTTGCTGTATCGGACTTCCGCTTTTATATTTAAACCGCGAAAAAAATTAAAACAAGTAATATTAAGAGTCACGCTAAACTGCCGCGTGACTCTTTTTTTGAAAATTAGAATTTATTGTATTTGGTGCAGCTGTGCCATATTTTGAAGAATTGCAAGAAGACGCTTTTGCGTGCGCGGTGTCTGCTCTAAAATCAAGTTATAGCATTCATTTGCAGCAGTCTCCTGCGAAGCCATTCCGGGTGTAATATATTCAACAAAGCGCTCAATCGGTACATTAAGTGCGTAAGAGACACTTTCAAGTGTTGCCAGCGTCGCATTTCGTTCACCGCGCTCAAGTTGACCGATATAGGTAAGATGAAGTCCAGAGCGTTTGGCAAGATCTTTACGGCTCATGTGCTTTGATGTTCGAATGGCATAAATTCGTTTTCCAACAGCTTCGGCAATATCAGACATAGTCAATCTCCTTGTTTTTAATTTTTCTTTTATGAATTTTACGAACCATTTGAGTTTAAGCACCATCAGCGCTCAAGGTTGATAATCTGCTTTAGCAGTTCATAAACAAGCTCATGTGATTGTGGCGGGAGTGTACAGATGATAATTTTGGCGTTACGTTAATTCTGCAGTCAGCAGGAATGTTGGTTTTTGCCGTTTCTGTGACAATATCACTGTTGCCAACCAAGTCAGTTAAAGAAAGCTCAAGTGCACATGCAATCTTTTCAAGTGTATATAACGATGCATTTTTTACACCGCGCTCAAGCTGACCAATATATGCAGGATGAAGTCCACAGCATTCAGCAAGCTCTTCAAGTGTCAAATTTTTTGCTTTTCTTGCTTTTCGGATCCTTTTTCCAACAATTAACGTAAATTCAGACATATCAGTTTTCTCTTCCTTTTTCTTCATTCATGTAAATACTACAAAAATAAATCTGTAAAAATATGAGTTTACAGATTTAAGATAGCAAGATTGTTAATTTATATACTATAAATTGCAAAGAACACGGTAAAGAAACCGATAGTATCAATTATCGTAAAATAGATACTATAAATTTTAAAATTCCATTGGCGTGTGATAAGATACATTAATTATTTTTTACATGAATTGTAAGAAATCTTTAAAACATAATAAAAGAGAAAAATGGTATGATAAGTTAAAGAACAGGATAACTGATATATTGTTTTTGTTTTAGACAGGAGGCGGAGAATATTGAGAAGAAAAAAAGAACCGCATAAAAATAAAAGAAGAGGTCTTAGCCTAAAGCCACTTATTATAGGAATGTCTGCCTGTGTGGTACTGCTTGGAGGCGTGCTGTTATGGGCAGTGTTAGGAAGTGTTCGACTAGAGCCAGAGAGTGGACATGGATTAGGTATTGTGGATGCTGTTAATACGATGGGACTTCAAAAAAAGACACAGGAACTAGCAGCAAAGCCATCGGCAGCATCATCGGAAAGTCAGACACTTACAGCAAATGAAACGGATGCTGAAGAAATTAAGGATAAGGAAGCAGGCGATCAAAAGGCTGAACAGACACTTGAAGAGGAATCAACAAAAGCTTTAGCTTATCAGCAGATTAACGAGGCTACTATGGCAAACTCAAAATCAGGTGTCGCAGATGTGACACAGCTTACAGATGTCGCAGCAGATGATGTGCGTCTTTGGATTGAAGCATATACGTATGGAAACTGGCCGTACCTAGAGGGAGAGCCGGTGACTAAAGAAGTACAGGATGAGATTCTTGCAAGAAGAAATTTAGAGGGAATCTTGGATCCTATTACACTTAAGTATGGTGTTATCACACAAAATGCGGCAGTTCGAGCTTTTCCAACATGGAAAAAAGCATCCACTTCATTAGATGCACATTCATTTGATTATTTTCAAGAAAGTATGCTTATGACAGGAGAAGCAGCAGTGATCGTTCATCAGACTGCAGACGGAATCTGGAGTTTTGTACAGGCACAAAATTATAGAGGCTGGGTAGAAACAGATAAAATCGCATGCTGCACACTTGACGAATTAAAAAAATGGCAGGAGACTAAACGAGCTGTTGTGACAGATGCCAGACTGACACTCGCAGGTACCAATGTAACACTTCGCATGGGAACAGCACTTCCGGCAAAGGAGGAATCTGAAGGCATACTTATGGTATCCATCCCACAGAAAGATGACAAAGGCCAACTTGTGATAACAAATGTTGAGACTGCTCAGGATGGCATTCATTTTGGCTATCTTGATATGACTCAGGAAAATATTCTTGATCAGGCTAAAAAGTTAGTTGGAATGGCTTATGGCTGGGGAGATTCTAATGGAGATATGGATTGCTCTTCAACAATGAATGCCATTTATAGATGTTTTGGAATCATTTTGCCAAGAAATACAGGCAGCATGGCACAGACAGGAACACAAATTGTATCACTTGAAGGCATGACACAGGAAGAAAAGCTGGAAAAAATTCAGTCTATGAAGCCAGGAACGCTGCTTGTAATGAAAAATCATGTGGTTATGTATATCGGACAGGAAAATGGAGAAGATTTGATTCTTCATAACTTTACAACATGTATGGCCGAGGATGGTGTCAGCACAAAAGAGGTCTACCAATGTCAGATTACACAGCTAAATCTTGTAACAGCAGCCGGCACACAATATCTTGATGCCTATGCAACAGCAATTTGTTTTCCTGAAGATTGATTTATTCACGCATTTTTGTTAGAACAACGCCATACTTGACCCATTTTTTTACTTCATCTTCATTATAGGGATCAATATAGAATGATTCGCCATATCCGTTAATTGGCTGAAGAATACGGGGAACCTGCTGAATAAAACGGCGCAGGTAGGCACGGCCATTTTCAGTGTTTAAAAAAATGGTAGTATCGCCATCGCGCGGAGGACGGCGTGAGATGAGCAGAATATCTCCCATATGGTAAACGGGAGTTAAATGATTAGAAGTGACTTCAACTCCGGCATTGATTTGTGAACCATAGCGTTTTCGATAAGGTGCAATGTTTACTTTACGGACGTTTGCAGAATCCCATATCATGCCATCCTCGCAATTGCCTGTTGGAATCAAAACAGTCAGGTAATCGTCAGTATTTTCTTCTTTACTTGCTGAAAATGCAAGCTCAAAATCTATTATGCCCTCTATGAATGAGCATTGAGTATCAGACAGCTTCATAAACTTTGAAATTGCATTTAGCTTAGGCGAATCAAAATCGAAAAATTCAAATAGCAGCTTGCCGGTTAGTTCATACAGGCGCTGAGCCAGAAAAAGGTTCGGACGTCTATACTGACCGGCAATTAGTTTTTTATAATTGGACACAGACATATCAAGTTTCTGAGCCATCTGCGCCTGTGTCAGATTGAGCCTGACACGTTCCTTTTCAATGTTATCAATAAAATTTAATAGAATTTTTTGCTGTGTCATAAAATTGTATAGTCTCTTTCGTATAGTTTTCGGTACTTTGTACATGTGTAGAAACGACTAAAAGTGTAATTTTAGCTACCATACTACAAATTACATGTGATACGATAGTTTCATTCCAAGACGTTGTATTTTTTAGTCTTCATGGTAATAGAATACTTCAAATGGGAAAAAATAACAAGAGTGAAATGGGAGGAATTGTAAAATGATTGACAAACAGCTAAAGGCAATGATGGACAAAAAGGGATTGACACTAGAGAAACTGTCTATGCTGTCGAATGTCCCAATCGAAACGATTCGTAATATCATTTACAGGAGAGCGAGAAATCCAAGAGTAGACACACTTTTGGCACTTAGCCGTACATTGGATGTATCAATGGAAAGCCTGATGGGGGAAAGTCCACGAGAGGAGGAAGAACAGCTTTTATTTGCTTATCGTGAAAGCGGAGAGCATGGAAAGAAATTTATACGTGCAATCGCAGAAATTGAAGCGCAGTGGCAGGCAGGAGTAGATGTAAACGAGGAACGTGAGATTCCATGTCTGATTCCGGCAGTGGAAACATCAGATGGAGCAGCTTTTTCAAGCTTTGATGTAGAACATGTAAAGACAGCCTGTGAAAACGTATATATGGCGATGCGTCTTCCAAACGATCATTTTTCACCGAGATATTGTAAAAATGATGTTTTATTGTTATCAGATAAATTTCCAAATGAGGGAGAAAATGCATTGTTTTTATATAATCATCGTCTGTACTTTCGCCAATTCCATATTTCAGAAAAAGGATATGCATTAAATACTATTAATGGAAGAGGGACTGCGCTTAGGTTTAGAAGAATGGACAGCTGCAGACTAATTGGAACATGTATGGCAGTACAGTAATTATTTTTGTACAAAATCGCGTACATAGCGAATAATCGCGTAATTGTGAGCAAAAACGGGTAGACAGTTTATAATTATACATGATACAATAGCCATCGTGTGCGCTGTAAAGGCGGAAAAAACACACAAAATGAGGGGGATAGTTTCATGGAAGATCTGAAACCGATGCTGTTTACCTGTCTGAAGAAATATTCGAAGGAACAGTTCATTAAGGATCTGATTGCCGGAATCATTGTGGCAATCATTGCGCTGCCGCTGTCAATTGCGTTAGCGCTTGCATCTGGCGTAGGCCCAGAGCGCGGAATTTATACGGCAGTTATAGCTGGATTTGTGATTTCCTTTTTGGGAGGAAGTCAGGTACAAATTGCAGGACCGACAGCTGCGTTTGCAACTATTGTTGCAGGAATCGTAGCAGATCAGGGAATGGATGGCTTAGCTGTGGCAACCATTCTGGCAGGAATCATTTTAATTTTAATGGGATTTTGCCGCCTTGGTTCATTGATTAAGTTTATTCCTTATACTATTACGACTGGTTTCACGGCAGGTATTGCTGTGACAATTGCGATTGGACAGCTTAAGGATTTTTGTGGTGTTACAATTCCGGCAGGAATGCCCACAATTGAGACAATGGAAAAGCTGGAAGGCTTTTTAGCGGGAATAGGCACACTAAACTGGCATGCTGTTTTTGTGGGAGCAGTATGTCTGGCAATTCTTATTTTTATGCCAAAGGTAAAGATGCTTGCGAAGATTCCACCGTCATTAGCAGCCGTTGCAGTTGGTATTTTAATGGTGAAGCTGATGCCGATTCAGGTAAATACAATTGGCGATCTGTATACAATAAACAGCAGCCTTCCATCATTCCATTTGCCAAAGCTTAGCCTTGAAGTAATTCAGAAGGCACTTCCCAATGCATTCACAATTGCAATTTTGGCAGCAATCGAGTCACTTCTTTCATGTGTGGTGGCAGATGGCATGATTAGTGGAAATCACCGTTCCAACATGGAGCTTGCTGCACAGGGAGCAGGAAATGTTGCATCTGCGCTTTTTGGAGGAATCCCGGCAACAGGTGCGATTGCACGTACTGCAGCAAACATTAAAAATGGGGGCCGCACACCTGTAGCTGGAATGGTACACGCTGTTGTATTATTTTTAGTGCTTCTTGTGCTGATGCCATATGCTGGCTGGATTCCTATGCCGACGATTGCTGCAATTTTATTTATTGTTGCTTATAACATGTGTCAGTGGCGTCCATTTGTGCGTCTTGTAAAGACGGCACCAAAAAGTGATATTGCAGTGCTTGTCATTACATTTATGCTGACAGTTGTATTTGATCTTGTTGTTGCGATTGAAGTCGGCATGGTACTGGCTTGTCTTTTATTTATGAAGCGCATGAGTGATGAGACAGGTGTGCGTAACTGGAGTCATACAGATGAGATTTCTGATGAGGTTCGCGATGCAGAGCGTGCGCGTATGCGCGATATTCCATCATCAATCAGTGTATGCGAGATTACAGGTCCATTGTTTTTTGGTGCTGCAGATCAGATTGGTCTGATTGCAGTAACAGAAAAGACAAAATGCCTGATTCTTAGAATGAGAGGTGTTCCGGCACTTGACAGTACTGCAATGAACTCATTAACGTCTCTTTATGAGAAATGCAGGAAAAAGAAGATAACGCTCATTCTTTCACATGTAAACGATCAGCCAATGCGTGTTATTAGAAAGGCTGGCTTTGACACATTAATTGGAAAAGAAAATTTTAGCCCGAATATTGATGCAGCAATTGAAAAGGCAGAAAAGATTACTTCAAATCGATAAGTGTTTTTGAGGTAAGTTTATCTGCAAATTGTACCGCTTCGGCAAAGGCCTGTATGCGATAAGGATCTTTGCCGGGGCGGTCTTTTTCTAAAAATTCCACACCAGATGATACGTCCACACCATCAGGATGCAAAAAAAAGATCGCATTTGAAACATTTTCAGGTGTCAGCCCGCCGGCCAGCATGAAAAGCTTTTTTGATCTGGGAAGATTTTTTAGCAGAGTCCAGTCAAATGTTTTGCCGCTTCCAGGTTTAGCTGCATCAAATACAAAGCCAGCGACAGACGGACATGACTGCCAGCAGTTATAGCTGTCAATATCAGAGACATTAAATGCTTTTAATATAGGAAGAGAAAACTTAATTGTATATTCGCAGATGGACTTAGCAGTTTTTATATCAAGATCGGCAGGATCACCATGAATTTGAATAAGGTCAAAGTCGGCCTCTGCAATTTGGCTTATTTGTGCAAGTGTTGGTGAGACTGTCACGGCGACTGTTTTTATTTCAGGCAGAAGTGCTGACTTTATTTTTTTTGCCTGATCAAGTGAGATATTTCTTTTGCTTTTAGGAAAAAAAACGACCATGCCTGCAAAATCTGCATGAATTTGATTGAGATAATCAGCCTCTTTTTCTTTTGTAAGTCCGCAAATCTTGATTTTAGTAGCCTGTTTTTTCATTGTTATAATCCAGATCCTTTCTTTTTTTGTTTATCATAGTGGAAAATAAAGAGGACAGCAAGTACTTTTGGTATAGTTTATATCAATATCAAACCATTGAGAAAATCTTCTTTTCATGAAGTAAAATCCATGCTATACTTACGTTAAATGAGCTCGACAAACAAGCTGTAGTGGGGAGTGAACAGAGCATCATTAAGAAACAGACATCTGCAGTATAACAGCGATGCGACAGAACACACCATATAGAGGAAAGAGGAATCAAAAAATAATGAAAGTAAATGAAATATTGTCAAATGGAAAAATCACACTGTCTTTTGAGGTATTTCCACCAAAGACAGATGCACAGTTTGAGTCAGTTCGTCAGGCAACGATTGACGTTGCTGCATTAAAGCCAAGCTACATGAGCGTTACATATGGAGCAGGCGGAAACACAAGAAAGAATACTGTTGCAATTGCAAAAGGGATTCAGGATACAACTGGCGTAACAACGATTGCCCATTTAACATGTGTAGGCGCAACAAAGGAAAATATTCATAATACATTAGATGAGATGAAGGCAGCAGGAATTGAAAATGTGCTAGCTCTGCGCGGTGATCGTCCGAGAGATTTTGAGGGAGATCCATTTGTTGATTTTCATTATGCGTCAGAACTTGTATCTGAAATTAAAGCCTATGGCGATTTCTGTGTAGGAGGAGCCTGCTATCCAGAGGGACATGTGGAGGCAGCAAATAAAAGTGAGGACATTATAAACCTTAAGAAGAAGGTAGATGCCGGATGTGAGTTTTTGACAACGCAGATGTTTTTTGACAACAATATTTTCTTTAACTTCTTGTATCGTGTCAGAGAACAGGGCATAAGTGTTCCAGTGATTCCAGGTATTATGCCAATCACACGAGCAAAGCAGGTGGAGACTGCACGTGATCTTTCTGGATGCAGTATGCCGCAGCGCTTTTTAAATCTGGTTGATCGTTTTGGTTCTAATCCGAAGGCGATGGAGCAGGCAGGTATAGCCTATGCAACTGATCAGATCATTGACCTTATTGCAAACGGAATCAACCACATTCACGTATATTCTATGAATAAGCCGCAGATTGCAGAGGCTATTCAGAAGAATCTTTCGGAGATTTTAAAATGATTGATATAAATCAGATGAGAGAACGCGAGATTATCCGTTATCTCGGCTACAAAAAGATACAGCCGGACGAACAGGTTATGATGTTAATTCATAAGTGCATGGAAGATGTTGCGCGGACAGCGCAGCCGCGCCATGTATATAGGCGTTTTGCACTCACACATCTGTCTGCAGGTCATATGCAGGCAGGTGGTGTGGAGCTTGTCAGCAAAAGTCTGGAACGAAACTTAAAAGACTGCAGCGAAGTCATTTTCTTTGCGGCAACGCTTGGTCATGAAATAGATCGTTTGATGGAACGTTATCTGAGATTAAATATCACAAAGGCAGCAGTACTTCAGTCTACGGCGGCAGAGGCCATTGAGTGCTATTGCAACTTGTGTCAAAAGAATATTGAAAAAGAGGCTGCAAAAGACGGCCTTTTTGTGCGTCCAAGGTACAGTCCGGGCTACGGAGATCTGTCTTTGGATGTACAGCCATCATTTTTGACGGCACTTAATGCACAGAAAACAATAGGTCTATTTCTTTCGGAAGGCGGCGTAATGCAGCCTGAAAAATCTGTTACAGCTTTGATGGGCTTAAGCCATATCAGAACAGGATGTGTCACAGAAGGATGCGAGGCCTGCGGCAAAAAAGATTGCAGTTTTCGCCGTGATGCATAAGCAGCAGTAAACAGAAACAACAGGGATAGTTAGAAAAAACTTGTGCTTTTGAAAGGACAGGAATTTATGAAGAAAAATATATTAAATGAACTGGGAAAGCGAATTGTCTTTTTTGATGGCGGTATGGGTACGCTTTTGCAGGAACGCGGGCTTGAAGCTGGTGAGCTGCCTGAAAACTGGAATCTGGAGCATCCTGATATTATAAGAGAATTGCACCGAGATTATCTAAACGCAGGAGCAGACATCATTTTGGCAAACACATTTGGTGCGAATGAGTTAAAGTTTCCGGACAATCTTGAAGAAATCGTAACAAAAGGTGTGCAGAATGCGAAAAAGGCAGTTGAGGAAACAGGTAAGGATGGCTACGTCGCACTAGATGTAGGTCCGACAGGAAAGCTTTTAAAGCCGCTTGGCACACTTGATTTTGAAGATGCAGTATCGATATTTGCAAGAACTATAAAGGCAGGAGCAGCTGCAGGAGCTGATCTTATTCTTATCGAGACGATGAGCGATACATATGAATTAAAGGCAGCGATGCTTGCAGCAAAGGAAAACAGTGATCTTCCTGTTATGGCAACTGTTATTTTTGGTGAAAATGGCAAGATGCTGACAGGAGCGACACCAGAGGCAGTTACAGCATTGCTTGAGGGTCTTGGTGCAGACGCATTTGGTATGAACTGCGGCCTTGGACCAAAGCAAATGAAGCCAATTTTCGAGCGCTTGGCAAAAAGCGCATCAATACCATTAATTATAAATCCTAATGCCGGTCTTCCACGAAGTGAAAATGGAAAGACCGTATTTGACGTGGATCCGGCTGAGTTTGCCGAGGATATGAAGATATTTGCAGAGGAAGGCGCATGGCTTATGGGCGGCTGCTGCGGAACAACGCCGGCGCACATTAAAGCGCTTGTTGAAGCCTGCAAAGAGGCTGTGCCAAAGCCGCTTACCGATAAGAACCTGACACTTGTTTCATCATATTCTCATGCAGTTGAGCTTGGAAAGATGCCAATGCTAATAGGTGAGCGTATAAACCCTACTGGAAAGTCAAAGTTTAAGCAGGCACTTCGTGACCGAAACATGGAATATATTCTGGAGATGGGTGTAAAGCAGTCAGATGCAGGTGCACAGATTCTTGATGTTAATGTTGGACTGCCAGAGATCAATGAGCCGGAATTGATGAAGGAAACTGTTTATCAATTACAAAGCATTCTTGATGCACCGCTTCAGATTGATACCACAAATATGGAGGCAATGGAGCAGGCACTTCGTATCTACAACGGAAAACCGATGATCAACTCCGTAAACGGAAAGCAGGAGATCATGAAGCAGGTGTTCCCACTGGCAAAAAAATATGGTGGTGTCGTAGTAGGATTAGCACTCGATGAGGACGGCATTCCTGATACTGTTGAGGGACGTCTGGCTATTGCAGAGAAGATTTATAAGACTGGTGAGAGCTATGGTATTGCAAGAAAGGATATCGTAATTGATGCGCTTACGATGACTATGAGTACTGACAGTAATTCCGCAAATGTTACACTTGAAACTGTGCGCCGCATAAAGGCACAGGGCGGACGTACTGTGCTTGGCGTGTCAAACATTTCCTTTGGACTGCCGCAGCGTGAGATCATCACATCAGCATTCTTTACAATGGCGATGCAGGCAGGTCTTTCAGCAGGAATAGTAAATCCAAATTCACAGGCTATGATGCAGGCATATGATACCTTCCGTGTACTCGGAGGCTATGATGCGCAGTGTATGTCATATGTTGAAAAGTATTCTGCTATGAAGGTTGTATCCACTACAGTAAAGGCAGG
>OGQO01000784.1_pt1 | contig 32332 bp, 23 predicted proteins | sample 1553241 | NCBI WGS metagenome assembly OGQO01 (sample SAMEA2579933, study PRJEB22360) | human gut metagenome | biome: human gut; feature: human-associated habitat; material: faeces | place: Denmark | collected 2008/2010
TGAACAATCTTCCGATATGTTTACTCTTTTTCCGCATTTTTTAATATAGTTCGTGACTTTATCGTCTTAATCCTGTTCTTGGTTTCTTGCCCAATAGGAGGGTTGCAGCACGGGCACAGCGGCGGGCCCATTGCAGGTCATCATCGTCCTTGTCCCGCCAGGGGAGATCGCTTTGCGAACCTCCGCCACCACCTCCAGTAGATACGGCGGGCGTATCAAGCATACCGACAAAGATAGCTACGGCTATGTCGGTCAGCTTGCTGCTGTTGGCAACCTCCCGGTAGTCGAACTCTTCATTGAAATAGTCAAGTACCCGCTCCGGAATATAGAAACGCTGTTCCGTTCCGCTATGGAAAGAAAGCGTGTATGACACCGAGCCGGAACGATAGTGAGTATAGTCCATATTGGCTGTCGCTCTTTGAACAGGTTCCGGCCGATGGCTCTGATAAGGATTGACCTGAGCGGCAAGTCTCTCCCGGTAGTGTAGCTTTTGCCAGGTTCGGGGGAGTTTCGAAATCATCAGGTTACGGGCTACTCCCAGTTCGGAAGCCTTGTATTGGGCATTTCCTTTGAGGATCGCATATCCACGGAGAACATCTTTCTTGTCTTTCCGTTCATATACGGAATAGCCTCTCCGGGCAAGTGCCTTCTTGTATTCTTCCCATGACCACGATGGCATGGTTCTCAATACCTCCATACACTCTCTGCTTACTTCCGGAATGTTGCGACTTCGGATTTCTTCCGCAGTCTTCCAGCCACGTTTCACTGCAACTCGCTCGGCTGCACGTTGTGCCCGAAGATGGATGTTATGGTCATTGTTGATGTTCCCGTTTTCATCAAAGCGGCAAATTGCGGCATGGAGATGGGGAACTTTCCCTTTGGATTCCATGTGCAGGTAAACCGTGTATTTGCTGTTGGCCAGATTGGTCGGGCTGGAACGGACTTTCCCGTCCTTGCCGGTAATCGTTTGTTTGTCGAACTCTTCGGCAAATTCGTGCCATAGCTTTTGCCAGTCCTCAATGTCATAGAAACTGGTATGCTCAGGCGATGGACTCAACTCTATTCTGATTATGGAATTCTTTATCGGCCGATGCTGGAAAAGGGTCAACTGCATGGAGTTCCATATTCCCATAGCGTCCAGATCAGGGGGCAACAGATTGTCCAATACCCGATATATTTTTTCCGGATGCTTCTTGTGCTTTGATTCGCCAGTAATATAACGAAGGTCATTGATACCGTAAGATATGGCTTTGGCTTTTGCAATCATTTTTCTTCGGATTGAGGGTTGGACGGAATTCTGTTTTTCTCCTTTACGGCTTCCAGGAATTGGCAGACGCCTTCGGCAACACTGGAAAGTTCTCCGAGCCAGCCGACCATGAATGGAATCTGATTGAACATTACCATCCGTTGCTTTGTGGACATTCCGTGAAGTGCGGAGGTATATTTTACGAGATCAGACCGACAATTGTCCAGATTCTGCAGCAGTGCCGCCTCTTCTTTCGTGAGCCTCGCTTTGGGCTTAAAGTTATACGCACATGACAATATGTAGTCGCTTACGGTCATGCCGCATTGTTCGGCCAGTGATTTTATATGGTCTCTCTGGCTTGGAGTGACTTTTGCCCCGACAAAGACGCTTCTTGTTTCTTTCGGGGAAGTTGATGTATTGACAATATCTTCTTTCATTTGAATCGTTGTTATAATGGTTGAAAAGGTGCGAGCTTGCGAGTACCGTACTGGCGAAGGAACTGAGCAGGCAAGAGCGCCAATGTACAACCGTAACGCAGTGAGGTTATACCTTGGCATATCTCGAAACAGTTACCTGTTTACCCTTCCCCGCAAGCCATATCGGATGCGTATAATGAATTGGCATTTGGACAAGGAAATGCAGGATATTATTATCCGCTAAAAGAGGGGAGAAAATGAGTATCTCACATGATGATTTCCTGCCGACTTTGCTTTATTCTAATATATACGCCCCTGCAATAAAGTAAAGTTCTAAGGTTGTCCTAGCGGCATTCTGGATTGAGAATATAATTTTTCCCCTCCTTTATGACCATCTGCCTATTGCCAAGAAAGGTGGCTACTTTGACAGCCTTGTTGTAGCCGAGCTTTACATTGTGCAATCCGTAAGCTTCCTTCAGACGTTCCAGGTAGTCATCATAACTGCCGATATTGCCATTGGCAAAAGCGGCATCCACTGCAGCACGATGTACATTCTCCGGAATCTCCCTCTGCGGATCGAACGGTTCTTTGGTTGGTCGCCCGCTCTTCTTCTCTTTGGACAGATATGATTCTACCAGTTCGGGCAGGACGTCTTCGTTTATGCGGAAAGCGAAAGGTTCAAAGTCCCGATCCCGGATGTGCACTGCTTCGACCACACTTATGGCTTTGTCATCTTTGTCCACTTCTACCTGCAATATGGTTTCCGCCTTGTTGTTGAGTTCCGTGCCGATGTGACCACGTGCATGTTCATCATTCTTGTTCTGATGCAGGACAGTATGGATATGGATTTGTTTGTCGTCCGTCCACTGCATGAATTTCGAGATAACTTCGGTAGATTCACTGGATGAATTGATGTCGTAAAGGAAATCACGGATGCCATCTATAATGACCAGACCCAAATCAGGTGTGGTGCCGATAGCTTCTTCGACTATCAACAGACGCACTCTTGGTGCAAACTTGCGCAGAGACAACATGATCAGATTTTCCGGCACCTTGTCATCCGGCATTTCCGCCAGACGCAGGATGCGCTTCAGTACCTGTTGACAATGATGGCGTCCCTGTTCCGTGTCGATATACAGAATCTTCCTCTTGTTCTCGGGGAACATGGAGCGGTAACGAAGAACAGTGCGGCCACTCAATGCTGATGCGGCAATGGCCGAAACGTTAAAAGTCTTCTTGCTTTTGGCTTTCCCGATGGAAGCGCTGAAATTCCCCAATGTGCCTATAACAGCATCATCCACCATCAACACCGCCGGCGCTTCTTCATAGTTATTCGTGACGCTCACGGCTGCTTCCTCTATATAAACAGCCAGTTCCTCACGTGAAGGTATCGTTTCGTCCGTCTTCTCCATCATTACCAGTTTTTAAGGTTAGGTTTACGGCGATGGGAAGCGAGCATGGCTTCGTTCTCTTCCTCGAAAGTTTGCGGAGCCGGATTCTTTCGGGAGGATTCCAGCCATTTGTCCAGTTCATCCCGGTAAATGTATAGATGTTTCCCTTGCTTGATGACTGGAATATCATCTTTTTTGACCTTGTAATAAAAGGTCGATAACGGCATTTTGAGATAGGCGCAAGCTTCCTGCACGGTCATGGGGACGTGCGTGTTTTCTTTGGCTTCATGCTGCTTGGACAGTTTTTCCGTCAGCAGATTCTCCATGCTTGCAATCCGGTCGCAAAGTTCGCCGACTACTGCCGGCAAGTCATTGAATGTAAGTTGGTCTGTTTTCATATTATAACTTTTTAATCGTTTAACATGCTGCGAACCAACCCAATGAAGTTTTGCAGAACAATACAGACCGGATTAATTATTTCATCTGCATACGTTTTTTATTACGACTCATCGTTATCTGTTTCCAAATGGAAGCGATAGTCTCCCTTTTCTGGTACATCAATTGGAATCTGACTTGCTACCTGATCCCGCAAATTAAGCCTGAGATATTCATGACTCGCGTTTTCAAGTTCGTACGGAAATGATTCTTTGATAAAGACGGCTCTTTTCACCAATGGTACTCTCAATCGTTCACCTACATTCCACGCCAGATGACGAAGTCCCGGTGAACGTAGCGGATTGTCAATATTGGAACGAATCGGTTTATAGAGCTCCGGCTGATCACAAGCCATGTACTCAATGTTGGAAATGAGAGTCGCTATAGCCTCTTTGGAGAGATAGGGAGCAGTCTTTATGGTTACATATTCCCGAATCGCATCCATAACTTTTACTTGTCTTTTCAATTCTTTCTCTTTGAGTTCTTCTAGAATGGAATCATACTTTTCCAAATGAGATTCATTGGAACAATCGGGGACGACAGGCTCTTGATTTGGCTGTAGGGATGGAGAATACTCCTGTTCTGAAGAATCCGCCGGTTGTTCGGTAGGCGGTGTTTCGGCAATACAAACAGGTTCTGTGGTGCTCTCTGATTCTATAACAGGGGAGGATTGTTCACCAAAAGAGAAGTGAATGGGATTTTTCGTCAGCCAATTATAGAAAAATTTCTGCAGGACTCCACACAATATGATGGACATCGCCAGTCCGAGAATTACAGGAGTTGTTATGCGCATGATGTTGATGTCATGGCAAAGGGTAAAATAAGTGGCTATGGCCGCAAAAATGATAACGGATAGCGCAAGGATAAAACTTATTTTCTTAGTTCGGATTTGTTCTGTATTTGTCATCTTCTATCACTATTTGGAATTACTGTACGCCAAAGTTATGTGCGTTATTCCAGATACTGATAAATAATGAGTTATAATCGTCCGATTTTACACAAAAATTACGGATATAGTCCGATTTTTCGCTCAAAATCAAACTATATCCGCTAAAACAGGTGGTCAAAATGCCTGTCAGTCTTTCCGCATCAGGGTGATTTTCTTGCTGGCTTCACGCTTGTTGCTGTCCACTACTTTCATGTACCTTTGGGTTGTGGTTATACTCTTGTGAGCCATCATGCTTTGTATGGTACGGATGTCTGTTCCGGCAGCCGCTTGCAGCGTAGCGAATGTTCTACGATAGGAGTGGAATGTGATCTTCTTGGTGATTCCAGCCGAACGGATCCACCCTTTCATGTAGGTCTGGGTCCAGCAGCGCTGTAACCCCTTGAATACCATTCCCCGCTTGTCAGGGCTGTAGCCGATCAGGTCCAGTGCTTCCTCGCTGATGGGGATGATGTCCTCGGAGCGGTTCTTCTTGGTGATGATGTGTACGCACTTGCCACCGGCCGAATAGTCCACGATGTCCTCCCAGCAGAGGGCGAGGATGTCGCTGATGCGCAGGCTGGTCATGCACGAGAAGAGCGAGGCCGTCTTCAACACAGGCTTCTTGCAGGGTGTCTCGGCCAGCTTGTAGAGTTCTTCCACTGAAAGATAATCCTTTACTACGTCCTCGGTCTCAATCTTTTCGAGGAAGTCGTTGACGTTGTTGCGGATCAGTCCGTTACGGTAGAGGATTTTCAGAAGTCCCCTGAATGTAGACCAATATCCCGATGCGGAGTTTCGTGTGATGTGTCCGTTACGCTTGAGTTTCTTTGCCGTCAACAGGTACTCACGGAACTTGTTGCAGAGATCAATGTCGAGCTCCTCAAAAGTACATTTCCCATGCACGAAGTTGCTGAAATGGAGATAGACAAATTCCCATTTTGGGTCATGTTTACGGAGCTGATTACGGAAATACTCCAGGAAATCAGCCTTGAGTTTGTACTTGTCGAAAAAATCATACCGTTCATTCACTACCGACTCGAACCTGCGGCAACGGATGGCTTCAGCCTTCTCAGCCATTACCTCGTTGAAGTCCTGTTCCCGCTTGTTCTTCGGATTGGCATATATATAGATGCCAAGCGATTCATGACGGATAACTTTCATTGTTTCCTTGTCTCTATACCCAGGATAATAATCCAGATAAAACGACAGCATCCTGTTTTTCAAAGGACGTGTTCTTAATGTTACGGTTTTACAATCGTTCATAATGTTATATTTTTTATGGTTGTTATTAATTCGCTGGCAAATCACTGTAATGTAACCATGCAGACCACCTTCAGTGACGATTAATTTTGGAATAATTTACGGTAGCCTATAATCAGGTCACTTACGGACACCCATTACCCGGTCAAAATCCACTTTCAGGAAGCGGACGAAGCGCCCGTTCTTCTCTCGACTGATCTGATGGAATTGCAAGATATTATAAACCGAGTCACGGGAGAGTTTGAATTTTTCCATTGCCTCCTTGACGGTGTAGTATTCGGCCTTGCTCTCCTCTGCAGAGTTCTTCGAAAGGTCGAAGTGGAGTTTGGAGTAGAATATCTGCCCGTGTTCTTTTTTCGAGGGGATATTGTTGCGGTAGACATGCGAACGGATGGCGACACGTGTCATGCCATATTTCTCCTGAATATCTTCGGGAGTGTACCATTCCGTCAGGTCGGAGTCCACCTCATATTTGGCAAAGGCGGCATCAATATGTTTCTTGCTGTAATAGTTGAACTGGCGGATTCTCACTTTCGGGACCTTGTGCTGTCGTGTATAAGTCCATACCCATTTGGCATTGACCTTATATTTCTGTGCAATCTCTTCGGCGGTGTAATACTCGGTGATGTCAAAGTCGTTTTTTGCTACCAGCCGTTCATAAGGTTTGCTTTTGAGCATGAGCTCGATGTCGGCTTTCCGTATCAGCGACATCTTTCCGCTGAGCCGGGAGGCACGGAGTTTCTCTTCCTTTACCAGTTTGTAGATGTACTGGCGGCTTACGCCCATCAAACGAGCAGCCTGCGAAAAGGTGAAGTATTCCTGCTTCTCCAGCGACGAACGCAGTTCCAGCATCTCCTGCATATGGCGCAGCTCCATCTTCCGCTCCATCATGCGGTGTTTGTAACCCCGTTTCGAGCATTGCGGGCTGCAATAACAGGTTGTTGTTTTCTGTGCGATGAACGGTTTTCCGCACCATTGACAAATTCTTTTTACTTCCATATTTTCGTCCTATTTTCTGCCATTTTACATGAATTTTAATTTCCCTTTTTGTCCACACATGTAAACCATTGTCAACACACGTCAACTAATGCGTCACTGTGACATTTGGGCAAACCGTGAATTTCTGTCACGGTAGAAATACGTATGAAAAATATGGATAAAAACCGTTACTTCCAAATACGGTCTGGAAAGTACACAAAAATAAAAGTCGCTGATATACAGTGACTTTATTCTAAATGGTTATGATTGGTTACGGTTGTTTACAAGCCGTCATTTGCCGATGCATCATCATATTCTCATTGATTATCAATGGTTTACAACTTAAAAGGTAGACTACTCAAAAATTTACTTGTTTTTTTGCGAAAAATCTAAGATTTAACGTTTTTTTTCATCGACTCTCTCCGAACAGAGGGAAAAAAGGCAAAAACAGCCTTTTCAGGTCCCGACAGACACCGTTTGCAAAGATAGGGCATGTCGGGGTTTATTTCGCCAAAAAGAGCTGTAAAATTGAGGACGGATTCATGGATATTTTCAGGCTCCAATCGTGGAATCTTGTCTTTGGTCAGAGTGTCATTTTGCTCGGCTTTAATAACACCAGGAGCACAAATAAATTTTGCAGCCAAAAGAAAAAGGCTGTAGCCAATTTTGCCATGGCGCAGCCATCTCTTTTCTTCCCTTAATTTGACTTTACTTTAATGAACGTATATATGAATACGGGGATAAAGTAAAGCAATTGATTTCATGGAAAAGTGAACGATTATTGCAGATTAAAGTGCTACAGACTGTACATAAGTATAGTTGTAAATGTCAATTAGCTATAAGATTTCGCCATGCTTTGTGCTCAAAATATTATTTAAATAAACAATTTGAAAATTAAGCAGTGAAATAACGAATCTCTGGAATGTTACCGACATTATCACTTGTCACTATTGGTAGAGCATTCATCGACTGCCAGATAGTAATCAATCAATTTTAGTATGCTTTTAATAGGTGTTACATATAAAGATTGTTTGCCAGCTACAACTTCATTAAGCATTCCAACCAAATTACCATCTTCATTAAATACAGGAGAACCACTAAGGCCCTTCCAATCAGATAGTATCACATTTGAGGGATTTTCCAATACGCTTAACCCGAAGCGTTGAGTACCTGCATATGTGATTCTTTCCCTGAAAGTGGTCGTCCTATTCATTACTATTCCACTAATCTTATTCCTAATACATCCGGTAATTACATATTCTTTGCTGATGTCCAAATCAGCGGTGTGATCGGCGTTGATAAACAGTTTCGGTTCTCCTTCATGCACCCATATTGAGCCATCGTAGCCACACAATCTATTTGTTAAAATAGGCAACATAAAGTCATTCTTTAGTTCTGCAAAAGTCACATCCTTCAATTCTGTTAATTCTGGCATATCAATATCGAACGTATCGTAATAAATAAAACCAGACACAGTTATTAGCCCCATGCTTAATGGATTGTCCGGATCAGAATAATTGCAAATAATACCAACGCCATAATCAATACCCTTACGTTCACCCTCGCTATAGTCGTCTTCCATATGAACATTGTGATCACATGTGACCAAAAATCGATGGCCTTTATACAACAATAAGAAGCCGCTTCCCCAACCCTCAATATCCGGATTAGGTGCCTTATTGGGAGTCAACATCACAATTTGCTGCGATGCTTTCCAGAAATACTCTACGAGCGTCATTGGTAAATTGTTATTCGTCATCTTCGCTATTTTTTAATAAACTGTGTTTGAACTTGGCCGTTTTTACTTCTTCCCAAAAATCATCGTCAAGCAAGAATGGATTTGCAAGCCTTTCAATAAACAGGCGCACATATCCTTGTGAATTCACCATATCAATAAATTCATATGGAATACTGCCTTCCTGGTAAGCCGGGAATTCTTCAAGTTCTTTGTCGGAATGTGTTCTAATGTACTCGTAATCAATCCGTGCATATTCAAAGAATAGCTGTCTGAATATTCCCGTTAAATGAATATCCAAATTGTTGCTCAAATAATCTTCGTCGTTATCAAGAAGGGTCTCCCACGTAAAATCACCATGTTCTTTTGAAACATAGTTTCTTTCAAATGTTTGTGTCAGGAAGTTAGGGACCTCAAACCCTATTTCGTCAAGTTTACTTGCCCATGTTTCTTCAAGATTCTCAAGATAGTTCTCGTCTGTATTAATGTCACCTGCCTTCGATGCAAGCGAAGGCAGAATATCGAGCATATTCACTCCAAACTTATTGATCCTATTAGCGAGCTTTTTTGTGCAGTTAGGTGCAATGTCTGATAAGAATCTTTCACGAGTTACTTTGTAAGGATTAACTCCGGCAAGGACAATAGCATTCATGTCGAAACCTGTTTTTGTAAATTCCGAAATTAATTGTGCGCAGTAGACAAAACCATGAATACCTCTTTCTTCCATAATTTGAGCTGCAATAGAGGAAACTTTGTTAAGACGTTTGTACATTTCGGGCGTTGGCTTTTCTCCAGGCTTTGGAGACCATTCGCCAGGAAGAGACTCCCACACAATCTTACTGACCGAAATATTTTCTTTATTGAAACATGAGTAACTTAAATCTTTAAACACCTTTTTATCTGGAATCCAGAGCTCTAATTTTAAAGTACTAATATCATTATTTTCATATTTTGGAACGAGTAAACACACTTTATTGTTGTCATAAATAAGTGTGTTGATTGTGGCCTGTTCGACGATTCTTTCGCCTATTGGAGAAATGAGAACATAGATAATGTCACCACCAGACATTGGCGTGAATTTGGTTCGCAAATAACTGCCATATGCGAGCAACTCAGTATATGCTTGACGTGCTGTCTGGTCTGACTTTTTCAACTCAATGACAACAATTCCATCATCACCGCATCGATTAGCAAGGAAGTCTGTCCTCATTGTAGATTGTCCTTCCTCTGTTAGTGACACTTCGCAGCCAAAGAAACCGATATCGCTTATTGATTCCCACAATTTTTTGTAACGGTCGATGACCATATTGTATAAAACATCCGAGGGAGAGGCAAATGCCGGATTTTCAAATTTTACTTTTGGGAATTGAGGCGTCACCAACAAGTCGGCAAAGCTTTCACGCTTTTCCCAAATATAGTTTTGTATTTGTTTCTCGTTCATAATTAATGAATTAATATACAAATGTAAGATAATAGCATGACATGATTGATAGAATCGATCAGAAAAGCGACATTGTATATGAAATTAGCTATAGAAGAAGGGATATTTGCGAACTGCAGAGTCATTGCACTGGCGCAAAGAATGAGAGTAGCGTCTGTTGAGCCTCGACTCCGTCGAGAGCCAGGAGATAGGCAACTGCAGTACCACTGAATACACAATAGTAGTAGATGTATAGGTTGGAACCGGTGTGTTTGGCATAGAAGCCGAGTATTCGTTTATTAGCCTGAGAGAGCAAATGCGTTCCAAGTGAGAATTTACGCATTGGTGAGAGATTTCCAGTTCTTGAAGAGCTGCCTGAAAATGGATTTCGCTGATGTTTGGTAGTTGGTTCTAACAGAATCACCAGTACCTTTGTTGAGAATGCACTTACGGTTGCAAACCTTTGCTGCGGTCACGTCTTTGGCAGAAACTGTCATTTCTTCGAATTCATTTGAAAGAATATACGTTATAGCTGAAAAATTTAGGTTAAAGTTTGTGGTTTTAGTTTTAGCGGTCTGTCTTAAATATCATATTGTATAGATAATGATTTTGTGATATACAACAATTTACAGAAAAATGAAGAAATGACTCCAGCCATTTCTTCATGGCGCAGCCATCTCTTTTCTTCCCTTATTTTGACTTTACTTTAATGAACGTATATATGAATACGGGGATAAAGTAAAGGTGCTGATTTCATGGAAAAGTGTAGTTCTCAAGCCTCAATTTTGATGGAAAAGTGTATAAATGGAGCCTCGATCGCAGGAAAAAGTGTGAGGAATCCGATTTATTCGCTTGAAAAAGTGTAGAACCACTTAAATATCACATCTTCAATTCTTGCGATTTTTACCTATAATATATCATTAAATAGATAAAAAGTAGTATATTTGCATATTATATGATATGTTGAATATGGCAAAGAATACAATGGGCACCAAGTTGCCAAGAAAGCTGGAGCAGAAGATGCAGATAGTGGGTGAGCAGATCAAACTGGCTAGACTGCGCAGGAATCTCAGCATGGCTCAGGTTGCCGAACGCGCAACCTGCTCACCGCTTACGGTTGGCCGGATTGAAAAGGGAGCACCGACAGTAGCTATCGGCATTTATCTCAGAGTTCTCTATGCGCTTCAACTGGATGATGATATACTTCTGCTTGCCAAAGAAGACGCAATGGGAAAGGCTTTACAGGATTTGAGTTTGAAAAAGCGAGAGAGAGCCTCCAAAAAAGAATAAGCCATGAAACGACTCTATGTATTTGCTGATTTTGATTGGCTGAAAGAACCAAGGCTAATAGGAGAGCTGAGCTATGAATCACTTCGTGGCTCGGACAGTTATGGATTTTGCTATAGTGATGATTGGCTAAGGGACTATGGCAACTTGTTTCTTAGTGATGACTTGAACAACTATCCAGGGCAGCAATATACGGCTCCGGGCAAGGATATTTTCGGATGTTTTTCTGATGCCCTCCCAGACCGATGGGGACGCACATTGATAAATCGCAGGGAACAGATTCTGGCGAAAGAGGAGAAACGTCCTGTTCGCCGTCTTTCATCATTTGACTATCTTGTCGGAATCGAAGACTACTCCCGCATGGGTGGTTTCCGTTTTAAGGAATCCTTGGAAGGAGAATATATCAATGCAAGTGAATCTCTACGGATACCACCGTTAACCGATATCCGTGAACTGATTGCTGCCAGTTCTGAGATCGAAAAAAGTGAAGAGGAGAATCACCTGCCTGAAAGACGCTGGATCGAGCAGCTTGTACAACCGGGGTCATCCCTTGGCGGGGCGCGTCCAAAGGCAAGCGTGATTGACGAGAACAAGATCCTGCATATAGCAAAGTTTCCGTCCCGCAAAGATGATTATGATACTGGGCTTTGGGAACATTTCTCACATCTATTGGCAAAGAAGGCCGGCATACACGCAGCAGCGACAAGAGTAATCTTCACAAACGACAAATACCATACATTGCTTTCCAGACGATTTGACAGAAAGGAAGGCGGTGAGCGCATACACTTTGCTTCAGCCATGACTCTTTTGGGCTTGAATGATGGTGACAATGCTAATACCGGCCATGGCTATCTGGATATTGTTGATTTCATACTTCAGAACTGCACCAACGTGGAGGATAATCTGCAAGAACTGTATCGCAGAGTTGCATTCAATATCTGCATTGGTAATACGGATGATCATTTTCGTAATCATGGTTTTCTTTTGACTGCGAAAGGCTGGACACTTTCTCCGGCATACGATATGAATCCAACGCTGAATGAGTATCAGAGTCTGTTAATCAACAGCTATACCAATAAATCGGATTTGAATGAGTTGCTGAATTCTTGTGAGGAATATATGATACAGAAGAATATTGCTCAGCAAATCATCGGCGAGGTACTTGTCGCAGTCAAAGATTGGCAAATACTGGCAACTCAACTGGGTGTTGCGAAAAACGAGCAAAAACAATTTTCTACAATTTTCGAACGTAATTTAGAAATATATGATTCTAAATAGTAGCATAAAGATGAAAAATATATTGTGAATTACAGATATAGATATTATCATTAGCAACAGATTAAAAAACAAACATAGATATGAGTTTTACTTGGATTCCATATTACAAAGAGTTTGCTCAAAGATTGACGCAATTTCAAAAAGATAGAAAGCGACTGTTGAATTTGATTTATAATTATCGAGATGAACTGCTTGCTAAATACCTTCACGATCAAGGAGGCGAGGGAGATTTGTTAGAAGATATTGACCCATTTACCGTATTTGGCTTGTTTAATAGAGGTATTAAACATGAGAATAGAATAAATTCAGCAAAGTTATTTAAGAACATACTTGATATAAAAGCAGATATTCCGAAAGATTTTGAAGGTATTCCGGTTCTTAATAATCAGAAGTCTCATTTTTTTGGATTTAGATCCCATCGAGGGAAAAATGACATACAGAATTTGTGGAATCTATTTATAAAAGTTGTTAATGATGAAAACTTTGAAGAGGAATACAATACGGTAATCAAGCAGTTCATTATTAAAGTGAATATTACAATGGGGCTATTTTGGATTCGTCCAGAAAAATTCTTGGCTTTTGATCGTACAAATAGGCAATACTTAAAAGAGCATTATGGAATTAAATTACCTAATAAGGCACCTGAGTATTCTGAATATATGAAAATTTTGGATAGCATTAATAAGAAAATGGCTTCAGGTGAGATTAAAGAAAATACTTTCTATGAATTATCTGCAAATGCGAATAATTTGGGATATGATAATTCTGACTATGATTCCTACTTGGAATGGGGTTCATTTTACACTGAATTATGGAAAAAACGAAAAAATATTATACTTCAGGGGGCTCCTGGCACAGGTAAAACGTATCGTATTCCAGAGTTAGTAGTACGTTTATGTGAGCCGGAGTTCGATGCTAATAACGCTACTCACAAAGAGTTAATGTCTGTTTACGATAGATTAAAAGAAGAGAAACGTGTTATGTTTACCACATTCCACCAATCGATGGATTATGAGGATTGGCTGGAAGGTCTACGCCCTGTTTTAGAGAACGATCAAGTAAGATATAAAATTGAACCTGGTATATTCAAGAGGTTATGTACAGAGGCAGAACGGCCATTGTCTGCAAAAAAAGATGTGAATATATCAGATGAGGCAATAGTATGGAAGGTATCATTGAGTGGTACTGGTGATAATCCTGTGCGCAGAGACTGCATGAAAAATGGATATATCCGTATAGGATGGGATGGATATGGTGAAAATATAACAGATGAAACGGATTGGTCAATACATAATGGGGAGGGTAAAACAATATTGAATGCTTTCATTAATACGATGAAGGTTGGAGATATTGTAATGAGTTGCTATTCAAGCCGTACCATTGATGCTATAGGCATCGTTACCGGTGAATACGAGTGGCATGATAATTTTGAACACTATAAACGAGTACGCAGAGTCAAATGGCTTGTTAAAGGTATAAATGAAGATATCGTAAAGTTAAACGATGACAAAACTATGACTTTAGGAACGGTTTATAGGTTGAATGCCATAACCTTGGATAAGGTTAAGTCTTTATTGGATAAGCATGAAGCATCCAAAACCTTGATTGATAATAATAAGCCATACGTAATTGTTATCGATGAATTTAACAGAGGGAATGTTTCGAAAATATTTGGTGAACTGATAACATTGCTTGAGCCAGATAAAAGGAAAGGAATGAGGGATGCTGAAAGCGTACTTTTACCATATTCAAAGAAAGAATTCTATATACCTTCAAATGTTTTTCTGGTTGCAACGATGAATACCGCTGACAGATCTCTTGATACTATTGATTATGCTATTAGAAGAAGATTCGCGTTTATTACAGTAAAGCCACAAGAGATTGATGATGATAATTTTAACTCTGAATTGTTTCGTGAGGTAAGTAGTTTGTTTATAAGTAATTATGACGAATACGCTGAAAGTGGATTTGACGACACGATTAAGCTTCTACCAGCAGAAACATTATCAGAAGAGTATAGACCAGAGGATGTTTGGATTGGTCATAGCTATTTCATCATGGATGGCGAATATGCGCTTCAAGACAGATTGCTTTTTGAAATTATTCCCTTGCTTGAAGAATATATTCGAGATGGAGTTTTGACATCTGAAGCACAACAAACAATAGATAAGCTTTATTTGACTGCGACAGAACAATGAAACTAATACGACTTCAAGAACAAATAGCTGAAAATACTTGTATCCATCAAGATATAGCACAAGATATTATTCCTCATATGCAAGATGGGGAAGATATTGTGTTTTCTGTTTGTCGAAAAGATAAGGATAAAGAAATGTGCTTGTCCCTCAGTAGAGATAATGACCATATCTTTGCCAAAGGCTCATATTTCATTGGGCTTGATTGGCTTTCAACGGGAAATGTAGCTATACAAGTTAATCCCAAGATGAACGAGGGCTATGAGATAGATTATATACGCATGTTAAATGATTCATTAACAGAGTGTGAAAACTACAATCATTTAAGTGATCTTGTAACTATATATTTTAATAAGCCTTCAATTAAAGTTTCGCAACAACAAGATTTACTAAGTATATTTCTTATAACAGAGTACCTTAACATACTTAGTTTGATTGTAAAGAAGGGGCTGAAAAAGAGTTTTTACATAGTAAATGAGAATTTGCATAATAAAATTAAGGGTCGTATAATGGTTGGCCAAAATATGCGAACAAATATAGCAAAAGGACGTATAACCAATAATGTATGTAAGTATCAGGTTTATGGAATTGATTCACCTGAAAATAGAATTTTAAAATTAGCATTTCGTTTCTGTGTTAAACAGTTGGAAGTATATAAATATGCTGTAAACACAGAGTTGTTGAATAAAAAAGTTAGATTTATACGACCTTATTTTGATAGTATAAGCGACGATATATGTGTTAGAACAATAAAAACATATAAAGGTAATCCCGTTTATAGGGATTATAATCAGGCAATTGAATTTGCTCAAATGCTTTTACGCCGTTATAGTTATGATATTACGACTATTGGACAAAAAGACATTTCTACGCCACCTTTTTGGATAGATACAAGTAAACTGTTTGAGCTATATGTATTTCATCACTTACGTAGAGTTTTTACTGGGAAAAATGAAATTAGTTATCATGTTCGTGCGCATTCCCAAGAACTTGACTATCTTCTAAAACCTGAGTTATGGCCTAATCCATATGTGATAGATGCCAAGTACAAACCTAGATATAAAGAATGCAAAACCATATCAAAGGAGGATGCCAGAGAAGTGTCTGGGTATGCTCGTCTAAGTAAAATTTACGAATTACTGGGTTTAGATGAAGAAAGTGCCACTCCCATAAAATGCTTGATAATATATCCAGACCAAGATAAAAATGAGTTCTTTACGTTCAGTCGGGAAAAGGAGCCAGAATTCGAAAGAATATCAGGATATGTAAGATTGTACAAGGTGGGAATAAAGTTACCTCTTATAAATTAATTAGAAGGGGATATATTACCCATTCGAAAGGTATTAAAGACCCTCGCCAGATCAGGTCTGGTTCGGTGGAAAATGATGCAGGTGAATAAATTCAACCGGATGCATGATACCTGCATCGGTTTTTGAATGACGGTAGGATCAACATCGGCAACAACCTCATCGAGAATGCCATTAGGTTGCTGGCACTCGGAAGGAAGAACTATCTCTTCTGCGGCAACGATGCCTCTGCATATCTGGCAGCCATCATATACTCCCTTATAGGCACCTATCGAACGCGAGATGGGTAGCCGCCACAACGGGCAATGAGCAAGCAGGTGCATACATCAATGGGAGAAATCCCCCCCCGTGACCGCGATGGCATTTTCGATTCCCAGGTCGTGCGCAAACGAGAGAAGATCCTTGCAAACTCTTTGGCGGACCGAATCATGAGCCTATTTCCCGAAACTGTATACGTGACCTTCCCTTACGGGCATCATCAGCGGCGAAGGCTCTAAGCCCTGTTGCACAAAGTCCGGATCGTACTTGAACTGTGAGATTTCATATCTTTGGTCCCAACGTACGGAGTCGATGGGCTGGCCGTATAGATTGCACGAGCTACATCTACTATTTCGATTCTTCCCTATTTTTTTGTGTAACCTTTGGATGCTCCCTTACGCCAGGGTTTATTTGCTTTGTTGGCCAACTCGTAGTATTCATAAGGGCTCAACTGCTCTTCCTCGATGGGCAGGACGAAGAAGTCGAGCTTGCCCAAGGTGCGCAGGATGCGTATCAGCTACTCGAAGTTTTTGACCTTTCTGTATTCCATGCGCTTTATTTTACATATTCGTTATGATTGTCAGCTCATTGGTCTTTCCAATAGGACTTTCTTTATATCATATTGTTGGTTCCTGAAAGCTCTAAAGTGCTTTAGCATATTACCATTATTTCTATGTTCATTCTCTATGTTCTGTTTAGAATTATGAATATCAAATATTAGGCACTTGCAATGACTTGCAATTTAATCATTCTTGTTTCCCACAAAAATGCTTCAGTGATACTCAGTAGTTTTAATTGATCTGTTGATGCTGCGGCTTTTGATAATCCAGGTTGGACTATGTGAATTATGTATTCAGTATTATATACACTTCTAACTTTTTCTTTAATGATAGACAGTTGGTTTTCTGTCCCTAATTCGTATCTGTTTTTAGCTTTTGTAGTTCCTCTCCGCAACATTCGTCCGATAATATGTTCTGGTCTAGAATGAAGCCAACTTACACATTTTTGTGCTTGCCCATTGACTGCATATAAGTCATTAATTCGAGCTCCTGGATGGTCTTCTTGTGAAAACTTTAGGTGAAATAATTCTACTTTAACTACTTTATTAATGTCATCAACTTTAATTGCAATTACATCTGCAATTTCCCCCGCATTATCATCATCGAATATTATATCGAAATCTTGGCTTTTTAGTTTTTGTATGACATGATATTGGATACTTGTATTGTCTTTTTCATTCCCTTGTGATTCATTTTTGATATTGACTCCATCCCAGTTCCAGACTTGTATATCTTCTTTATTAAATAATGTATCGTCGTTGCTATATTCGGCTAAATATTGGCCTTGTAATGTAGTTCCATCTACAAATCGGATGGTTGGGTAGTATGAATCTTTACAAAAGAAGTCTGAAAGCAATGTCATTCTGCGCCCCATTTTAATGTAAAGAGGGGTCTGTGTATTTTCTATTGTTACATGTCCGTCTATTATTTTGTATGTGTAATGAGCTTCGAAATCACTACATCTAACAAGAAATTTTAAAGCACCTTCTGATTGATCATTTGAAAGATCAATATCTACGTATATTAAGGGGCGCATATCCTCATTCCTTGTGCCTATGAAAATATTTTTTTCCACTTCGCCAATAATGTTTTCTGGCCACTCGATTGAAATTGCGCGTTTGCGTGGTATGGAATCGACAGATATATATTTGGTCGCATGCCGCATTACTATTTCATCATTAATAGATGGATCTAAGATCTTTGACCCGATTGAATCACACCATTTTGTAAACTCACTTATATTACTGATTCTTCGAGACCATACTCGTCCTCTGTACGAACATCCAACTGATGTCTCTTCTCCATTCTCATACCCTGTAACGAATATGTTTGATTTAATTTTATTTTTTTGCTGTGCCTCTGTTAATGCTTTTTCAATATCAGAACCAGCATGCATCGTAAAGCTTCGGAGTGTACTTAAAGTATCTTTTAAGCCGACATTGGTTACTCTTATACGATGCATACGCCCCATACATCTAAATATACTGGTTGCGTCAATTATGCTTGCGGATTCGTCTGTAATGGCTTTTGCTAGATTCTCGAAAAGAGATCCGTTATCTGAACAATTAATAAATAGTAATTTCTGTTGAACATTGCGATAAATGATATAAAGGGTCCAATGCATTTCGAATAAATCCTCAATTCTTCCAAATGCTACTTTCTCTTTTTTCCCAGCAACTATAACAATTGTTGTTCCTTGTGTGTTTGTGTCAAAGTAAACTTTTTCATATCGTTCTATTGCCGCTAATCCCTTTTCATATTTTTCTGGGTGCCATTCCTGCTCATTAATTTTATAGACGACAGCACTTAATGCAGGTAAAAGGTTCTGTATAGGTAATTCCTCAGGGAATTTTTCAAATCCTTGTATGAACTCTCGTAATGAAATTTGATTGTCTATTTGCCCTTCGCTTAAATATGGTAATAATTGGTTCCAGTCTGCATCGGATGCATATAAATGCTCGATTTCTTTTTGGGCATCAACATCTGCTATATTTACAATAATAGAGGCGTCTCCTAAAGAATTATCCATGCTTGTTCTTGTAAAGCGCCCGATTAATTGTAAGGTTGTTGGCAAACTTTTCTTGATATCATGGAAAGCTGCAATTTTTAGTCTAGGCATATCGAAACCTTCTCCAAGCATGTCAACGCATACGACAATTTTGCATTCGCCTGCGATTATTTTTGCTTTTATCTCTGATTTCGATTTTGCAGATAATTGTGAGTGTATAGACAACGGATTATATCCCGGGGCTAAGGTCGCATAGATTTTTTGAATAACTTCAGCTCTTGCAATACTATTTACCCTTGCCATTAAGATATGATCATGTCCATTCCTGATATCTAAGTTTAACTGTTGGATAGCCTTTTCTGCTATTATTTTGTCGGATTGTGTAGGATCCCATTCAATGATAGGTAGATAATTTATGGGCTTGAAATATCCTTCTTTTTGCGCTTTTCGCAAAGGATAATTAAATATGATTTTACCACCAATGGGCTTATCATCATTTCGAAATGGAGTTGCGGTAAATTGGAGAATTTTCGAATGTTTAAAAGAATCTTTAACATCCGACCATGAGTTTGCTGGAGTGTGGTGGGCTTCATCCACGAATAAATGAGAACATTGATTGGCAATCGCCATTTGAATGGATTTTGTCAAATTGCCAATGATACTAATTGTCGTAACGACAACATTACATTGTTCCATAAAAGCAATGGCCTCTTCCGAAGAAGCTGGACGATGCGACATTACTCCAACAATTGGTTTTAGAACAGTTTCTTTAACTATGCTAAATTGAGGGTCGGCAAGTAATCCTAATGATGCAACTTTATTGGATATTTGTGAGCGTAAGGCATCTGTAGGAACAATGATCATTGTTTTATAGCATGACGCAGCGATCAGTAAAGACAACATCACTTCTGTTTTACCAGTTCCTGTTGGCATTACGATTGTGGCAGCATCAGAAGAGACCTCCCAATGAGATAATGTAGCATAAATAGCACCAATCTGTGGAGAACGTAATCCTTTAATATCTCGGTTGATATCTTCTTTTTTTAAAAATATTCCATTCTCCCAAGTTGCCAATACTTGAGATGGAATTCTTCGTTCTGCAGGTGGATTATAGTTTAGAATTCTACCTATGCTTGCCATAATACTGAATTATAAGAGTTTGCTATTGTAAAGATAAACAATGTTTTAATGAGGCGCCTAATGATTAGGAATAATTTAGCACTTAATGGTTGTTATTATTATAATTCGCATAGAGATTATGCAAATGTTTGTAGACTCTAAGCAGGAATGTTCGTGCCGATATAGTTACACCTATCCCCAGAAGGGTAGGGATGATATATGTGCTAACTGAATATATTATTGACTTGTTCGGTCATAATCTCACAGCGAATGTTTACGTCTCTGGACAACTCGTCTATTACAGAAGGCAAATATCGCATATTTATTACTGTTAACCATGTTTATTGTTAGATTGTTATAAGGGGTTCATTAAAATTGTAGTATAATCTCTTTTTCATTCCTTAAATCCAAAGTATACGATGTCCATCTCCATATCGCCGATTAGTTCACCTTTTTTCAGCCTCTGTTTGACGCTCTCTTCTGAACTAATGGCTCTGAAAATGATGTCAATGATTCGTAGTCCTTTGGGATATCGAAACCCTTCGCTTCGTCTTCGGCCGCGGATGTTGATTGATATGTGCCCCTTATCCTTTTTCTGACTTCTGAATAGCAGTAGGTCAGATTTGAAGCCACGGTACTTTGTGTTGACTTCACATACATCATAACCAATCTGCCGAAGGTCAAAGGGCTTATCCGGGTGGTTGAACGAAGTGTAGTAAGGATGAATGATGATGGTTCCTTCATCGAAGATTTCCTTTAGAAAATCTCTTGCATTCTCGTACAAAGGATTTCTACCATAACTAAATGATTCTCCCGTAGATTTTTGTAGTTGAGGCATCGATACGATCCATTTCCTATCATCGTCTGTGTCGGTCAGGAATTCCTTCAATTTAGCCCTATCAAGAGCCTGGTAATTGATATCTATTTCTATGCATTTGAGGTTATTGTCGACAATGATCTGACGTTTTTTACCATCGACTTTATGGCTGACTAGAAATTCTATGAGTAGACGCTCGCCGTTATCCATTACACCTTCCACGTCCGGTCGGAAACCATAGCGTTCATCCCACTTCTCCACTTCAACATTGTGTATTCTTACGAGACCAGAGGGAAAAGTGCTGCTAATGGATTGAGGTAACATTATCCGTCCGGTTTCCTGAAGAACTTCTTTAGCGAGCAGGTGGAGTGAAGATTCGTATGCTCCTTCACATTCGAGTCCTTGGGCGTGTGCGAAATGGTGTTCACGAATTTGTCCGGCATTCTTAGCATATAGAGGAGCATTGCAATGGGGGCAGTGACAACCGCACTTCATGCCTTTGGCAACATCATCAACGTGGACGAGGGCTCCGCCTTCATCCAGCGCAAAAGTCAAGAATGCGCCCATAATTAAAATCTCCTCTCTATATATATCAGGAGTTCTCCATCCAGTTCTTTGGTGCCCTGAGGAGCACGGAGAAAACCGTGTTTGGTAAGATTCTCTTCCGTGAGTTTACCGGATTTGGAGGTAGCCTCAAGGCGAAGTAGAGCATATTTAACCTCGCTCTCGTCCTGATTTATACGCTCTTTATCTACCCAAAATTCCTCCTCTTTAACCATCCACTGGTCGTAGCGAACATTGATAGCCTCTACGGTCATTCTGTACTTGATTTCACGATCCTCTGAAACGTAGATGTATATGGTATCGCCGAGGCTAACGTTATATCGACTTTGTTGCCAATGATACTCGCCATACTTCTCCAGACACTCTGCCAGACGGAAAGTACTACGCTTGGCCGTGATAAGCCACTTCTTATGGTTTTCTGGAATGATATGTCCGGCCATATTTACGCGGTTGCTATTGGGGACAATGTCGAGATGGCAGTCCATTGCCGCAGCGATACGACAGAGAATGTCGAGACCAGCGGAGTACTTTCCTTTCTCAATACGACTCAAATTGGACGCATCAATATCGGCAAGCTGTGCGACATCCCGAGCGTCCATACGGCGCTCCATCCGAAGGCTCTTAATTTTTGCTCCGATTCGCTCCCGTTCGTTTTCGCGATCTGGGCCATACCAGAAGATGCTAGCCCAGCAATTACATTGATACATACCACGAAGAATCGGCCCCATTATAACAGAAGGGTCGCCCTGGTAATATTTGTCGAAGAGTGCAGCGATAATTTGGCAGTGCTGCTCCTGCATTTCAAAAGGAATTACTCCTGAGAGTCCCAGCGTGAAACGGTCACCTTGTGACGTTTCAACAGTCACCTTATCCAGGCTGACAAATTTACATTTAGTTCTTGTTTCCATAATTCTGCAACAGGGTTAACCTTAAACATCAAGAATTATGAAGCAAATATATAAAAAAGCCTTTACTTTACAAATTTACCAAGCGAATTATTGCGGAGGGAATAAACAATTCTTATTGATTCCAAAACGACTACCAAGTTGACGATACCTTTTAGATATCTCAATACTAACAGACTTTATTGAATCAAAGTATAATGAATCTCATAACATTGTATATTATATGCATAATATAAATTTGAAGTTATGATTTACGGATACATTAGAGTTAGTAGTGACAAACAGACAGTAGAGAACCAGCGTTTTGAAATAAATAGTTTTTGTAGGCATAATGAGTTAGTAATTGACGATTGGATAGAAGAAACTATCAGTGGTACGAAAAATTATACGAAACGACAACTTGGTCGTTTACTTCGTAAAGTGAAAAAGGATGATATCATCATATGTAGTGAACTTTCACGTCTAGGACGTAATCTTTTTATGATTATGGAAATCTTAAATATCTGTATGACAAAGGAATGTAGAGTGTGGACAATCAAAGATAATTATCGATTAGGTGAAGATATACAAAGCAAAGTCCTTGCATTTGCTTTTGGACTATCTGCAGAAATTGAGCGCAATCTTATCAGCCAACGTACTAAAGAGGCACTAGCAAGAAAAAAAGCAGAAGGTGCAACATTTGGTCATTGTCGTGGCTTTCGCTGTAGACTCAATCCAAAATGTGCTAACATGCACGATTACATCGTAAAAGAATTGGCTAAAGGAACTGAAAAGACAGTTATTTCCAAGAAATTAAGAATATCAAAAACAACATTATATCGTTATCTAGTTTATACAGGACTTCATATTCCTATTAACTGCCAACAAGAAGGATGGGAAATTTATGGTATCTATCATTAATTTTTATGTACTACAGAATCGACCCTCAAAAGAGGGCTTCGATATTGTCATAGGGAATCCTCCATATGTTGAAGCAAAAAAATTGAAATACATTGCAAGTACACTAAAAGAGAAATTTTCTGTGTATTCTGGAACGGCAGATCTAAGCATATATTTTAATGAGTTAGGGTTGAATATTCTTGCAGATAAAGGAATAATCTCATATATCACCACCAACAAATTTTTCAATACAGGCTATGGGGAAAAAGTACGAAGACAGTTTTCTTCTCAATGTATCAACATTATTCTCAACTTCGAGCAAGTAGAGGTATTTGAAGATGTTTTGGTATCAAGTGTAATCTTTAATGTCTCAAAGAGAAACAAGACTCCAAAAAATATGTTTACATACGAGAAGTTTTATAAACTTAAGTTTCAAGAATTTAAACAACAATTTCTCGAACGGCAGAATATGTTTGGTGTCTATCCCCAAGACTGTCTTGATGAAAAGGAGTGGTCGTTTTCAGATATGGACCAATTGATGTTGAAAAAGAAAATTGAAAATGGACATTTGGCCTTGAAATATGTTGAAGGTGTAAAAATTTATCGCGGTGTTACCACTGGATATAACCCTGCATTTATAATATCTAATGAGCAGCGTGATAAACTTATAGCAGAAGACCGCAAGAATAGCAAAGTCATAAAGAATATGCTACAAGGGCGTAATATTAGAAAGTGGTATTATAACGATAGTGATGAGTATCTATTACAAACGGGTTATGATACAAATATCGAGAACGACTATCCTTCAATTTATCTCCATTTATTACAATTTAAGGAGAATTTGATATTAAGGACTGATAAAGGAGATAAATGGTATAACCTAAGGGCTTGCAAGTATTATGGTGAATTTGAAAAGTCCGAAAAAATTATATGGGGATTAACAGCTGATAAATGGGCATATACACTTGATACAAGGCAACACTACTTGCCAAGTAACGCCTATATTCTGACTTCGGAAACTATTCCAATAAGGTTTATCCTTGGATTATTGAATAGTAAATTATTACGTTATTACTTTGGATTTATTGGCGTTATGACAGCCGGAGGTGCGTATACACTTAAAGCATCAACAATTGAAGCTTTACCGATAGCCATAGGGACAAAAAAACAACAGAAAGAAATTGCATTAAAGGTTGAAAACATCCTTAATGCAAAGGCAAAAAACAAACAGATTGATGTATCTTTAAATGAACATGAGATTGATTGTCTAGTATATAACCTTTACGGACTATCTGAAAAAGAAATAAAGATTGTGGAGGGAGTTTAACCCTCCACTGTCTTTCCAGCCAACCTGAATTTCAATTCGTAATTCTTTATGAAATATCCCCTCCTGCATCAATTCGCATATTGGACAGATGTATTGGACCCTACTGATTTTCAAAAATATCATTGATACAATACTGCCACAAGTCTATTGATTTGTTCTTCCAATTCGGAGTAGTCTGTATTTGTTTCGCGGCGATGTAGAATCTCTTTTGCTATTTTGCCGATAGCGTCTTGTGTTTCTCTTTGCGGAACAGGGATTGGAAGATTCCGAATATGTTCTGGATATATGTGATAGTCACCTCCTCGTTGGTCAGCCAACAACTGGTCAGCCATAGAAGAATTGAGGATACCCAGCAAATAATATAAATCAACTTCCTTAGACATAGATTCCATAACTAAACGTTTGTGTTTGCAGAATTTCTTGACACTAGAAGATATACTCTTATTGATAACATCTTTCAAATCTTTCCAGAGAACTGCACAGTAGATAGAGTGATTATGCAGAAAATGTTCTTCTGTATCTATTGTCACGTTGATTGTTCCTAAACAATTCATTATAAGTTTGGGTCGATCATACAGTTCACGAAAAGTCGGACGACTTAATTTGTCTGGACATCGTTCCGTGTTCCATTCAAGATAACGCACCCGTTTGACTTGATATTTGTCTATATCCTTTGCCTCAATATATTTTCTACAATGAATTGCATCCAATGAGTCACTTATTAAATCTTCCTTTCTGAAAGCACCTTTTTCAGTATTCTCATTGGCGTTAACAACCATACCTTTACTAATATAGCAGAAATCACCCAAGACATTCATATTGGCAAAACGGTTTCCTGTTCTTTCTTCTTCTGTCAAGTTCCAAACATAATTTTTATCGTCTTGCTTTAATGCCCCTGGAGATTTGCTTAACACTTCACGGATGATCTTGTCCTCAAAGATTTGAGTGATGCGAAGTTCACCATTGGGCTGACTATTCTGAATAAATGGAATACAGTTACTCACCGTGGCATTTTCAAAAATTTTTGTTCCGTTTAGATCAGCTATCTCCAATAAGCGATACTCTTCTGCAAGCATCTTACGGAGTTTCTTACCATATTTTTGATTCGTCAAAGGGTATGGCACAATCATAGCAAAAATACCTTTAGGACATAATAGTTGTAATCCAAGTTCCATAAAAGGTACATACAAGTCCCATTTTTCATTAAGCGATTTATATTTCTTGCTCGCTACAATGCGTTTTCGTTGCTCATTCAATTCAGGTGATACAATCTGTGTTGGAGCACTGATGTATGGCGGATTGCCAATGACAATATCGAAGCCCTCTTTTGAGGGTCGTGAGAAAACATCATGGAACCAGGTATGCCAAAGGAAGAACTGACTATTTGCAGATAAGTCCACATCTTCAAAATCGATATCAATACTTTGTTCTATGAGCTCCTGTTTTACAATATCTGCGATGTCCTTCCTTAACAGCATCTTCTTGTCATGATTAGGACAAACGTAGTATTCTGCGAGTTTGTCGCGTAGATTCTTGCGATAAACATCCAACATGCTGTCGAAAATAGTAATATACTGTTCTGTACCTACCTTTTTTTCTGTCATTGTTGAAAGGTCTACACCCTTATACTGCTCTAAAAGCGAGTTTCCCTGCATAATTTTGAAATCAAGGTTAGGCAGAGCCTCTGGCGACTTTTCATCAACAATCAGCGCGAGCCAGAAGCGTAAACGGGCTATATCCACGGCACCACGTTCAATGTCAACACCATAAATATTATTTTGGATGATGTGGCGTTTAATGTTAGCGGCATTCTCCATAATATTTGGTTCAATGGCAGAACGACATAAGAACAATTCACGCAGCAATCCCATAGGGAAAGCACCAGATCCAATTGCAGGATCGCATATCTTTACGTTGTATAGTTTTTGTTCAATTTCCTCTTTCAAGTCACCAAGTAAAGTGGCATCGTGGGTCGACAAACAAGCGAATACATTCTTTGTCTTCCTCTCTCTGGTCTGTTTGCAGATAGGAAATCAGGCTTTCACGGCACATATACTGAACAATCTCCTTCGGTGTATAGAATGCGCCCTTATCCTTGTTATCCTCCAGTAGATTCTCAAAGATACGTCCGAGCATTTCGGGGTCAACCCCCACTTCTGCATCGTTTGGGTCGTTTTCATCGATGGTAAAGTTGTATTGCGAAAGCATTGTCAGCAAGCTATCAAAAAAGCTGGCAGGAAAATGACAGGATTTCTTTTCAAGAATGTCACGCTCAAACAGGCCTCCGTTCAAATATGGAATACGACAGTTATGGAAGCCTTCTACTTTTGTGTCGTAAAGGTCGTCCTGAGCCGAACGGTCACGGTCTAAGGCTTCTGCAAACAAGCCTTCCAAGATTTCTTCAAGGAAGTTTCCCTTCTGATTTTCATTCGCATTCTTGAAAATATTCAGCATAAAATTACGATCCCCTTCACCCCATTCCTTACCTGCAGGAACGCCTAACCAACCTTTTTTCTGGAGGAAGTGCAGGAACACAATACGTCCAAGAAGTTTCTTAACATAGTCACGAATGGGTTTTTCCTCTCGGTCACGAATTTTGTCGGCTGTCATACCCGTATGGTCAAAGTCTGTATCAATGAAGTGCTGACGCATTCCGTTAGTAGGGTCAACCATGTAATTAACAAAAGTCTCATATTGAGTCTTGTATTTCCCGAAAAACTCTTTAGAAAGGGCTTCAACGTTGAATGCATCTTCAATGTCTTTTATTTCAAGAGAGTTCCTTTTGTCGTATAAAGCCATGAAGTTGTCAGTTGCTGTGCGGCATGACTGACCAGGGCCCAGCAAGAACGTATAACGTTTGCTGTCAGTGGATTCTTCTTTATTGCCGCTCTTTCGGCAATAGGTGAAACGCCAATCCCAACGAGCATCATCCTCGTAGTGAAACAACATGAAGGCACAAGAGTACTGATCCATGACAGAACGGATAAGCCGTTGAATGTTCACACGGTTACGCTCCATCATAACCCTGTCGTTAACTGTCACATCGAAAATATGCAACGGTTCAACGCCAACATATATCATTCCAATTTGCTTGATACTGCGTATTCCCGTTGCTTCCGCCAGTTGTTTTCGTTCTGGCTGAATTTCTAAAAGCTCTGTTTCAAAACCACTCTCAAAGTCATCTTCACCGAAGATTGGGAAAATAACATTGTTGAGGAATGAATGCCAGCCTTGATATCTGTTGCTTAAATATTCTTTTAGTATTTCCTTATTCATAGGGTTGTTTTTTACTTGATGGTTCCTAATACAATGGATGCTTCGCCTTGCTTACTTTCCACATGGGCTACGAGTTTTCCGATTTCTCGCTCCAAGATCTCGTCGATATCATGTTGTTCTACGGTAAAAAGACGTGAATCTCGTTCTTCTAATTCCTGACCTATAGCCAATACTTTTTTGATAATATCGAAACTTCCACGGTCAATAAATTTACGAGCATTTTTTAGCAAAATCTTGGATTGTGGTGATAAACCAGGTATATTGTTAACCTTTACTAATATTTCTTTTGCGAATGTAGCCTTATCCCCAGCCCTTGACTTGTTGATACGGACAAAGTATTGGTTATAAGTTTTTAGGGCTTCTGCTGAAATCTGTTGCCAGTTATTCGGCAGTGGAACCCGTTTGGCATTTTCTTCCACATGCATATCTTCAAGCAGTTCAAGCAAAGAAATTATTTGGGCGTCATATAGCCCCCCAGCTTCCGTACGTATTCTAATTGCAAGTCTTGCAGAACGTGGCGCTTTGACTATGAAATATGCGGTTCCACTTGCTGCCTGTGCTATCTGCCAATCTTCATCTGCTTGTTCTATTTGCAGATAACGTTCAGGGTGAGTATTCTTATATTGTTTCAGTTCATATACATACTTCTGCAAAGGTGATTCCTCACCGTCAACCGCTTTTGCAATATCGTAATGTACCACACTTTCCTCTTCCGAGAAAATTTTGCTGTCTTCACCGAACAGAACATGGAAGGATTGCAACTTGGTATGTGCCTTTCGAACCAACTGAATCTGCGCATCGCCTTCTGCACTTGGCATGAAATTATAGACATAGACAAATGGCTCTTTGCTTCCGATACGATTTACACGACCAATACGCTGCATCAGGCGAGTGGAATTCCATGGAGTATCATAGTTTAGGATAACATTGGCACGGTGGAGGTTTACACCTTCTGCCAAAACCTCTGTTGTAATGATAACATTGTAGTCATCCTTCCAGGCGCCTTCGTAATTGGCATCGAAATTTTCTTCAATCGTATGTTCCATCTCATCACGATTGGCAGCAGTAATGACAAGTACCTTATAGCCCTTTGCCTTTACTGCTCTTGCAAGTGATTGTACTGTGTCTATAGCTTCCGAAAATATAACCAATTTTCCAGAGGTATTTTTTTGTGGGTTAAACAATTCAGGCTTGATACTCTCTTTGAATGCATCAAATTTCGGGTCTTGTGAGTTCTTCGCCCATCGATCATAGAGATTAGAAATGAGTCGGAAGTCTTCTTTCAGTTGAATATAGTATTCTTTCTTGAAGTCTTTGCGCTTATATTCTGCATTCTGTCCCTTCTCATTACGCCCTTGTTCCGTCAATTTTGTTATCTTAGCTCTGATGTCTTCTACGCAATCATTAAAAGAAACACGTTTACCACGTTTCAATGTCTTGGATTCATAGTCAAGTTCTTTGTTTACATCAATTTGCGGGCAAACAAAAATTGTGTCGTTTTCCCACATTTTAATCATGTTTTCTGTGTAACGTCGCAGGTTCAGTAGGGATTGAGTAAAAGCAGTGAACGAACTTTCAAGACGCTTCACAAGAAGAATCTGCATGATTGTAGCAAGCTGCTTGGCAACGTCGTTGACACCTCGGTTGCCTCGACCTTTCTTTCGTTGGCAGGGTCTACAAAATATTCAATAGCACGATAGCGGAAGTATTTAAGCCACTCGTCAGTCTGCAACTTTTCTGCCTCCGTCGGAGCGATGATTGTCATGGTATCAGAGAATAGTTGAGCTAACTCGTCATCCATGATGTATTTAAGATTGTTGGGTCCAACGATTTTTGGAAATACCAAACCTTGTGATTTCATATCATCCTTGTAATATTTCTCAACATCAGTTCTTGTTCGGCGTTCCAGAATATCACTTAACACGCAGTCTCGCAGTTTCTTTGATACAGCATCCAAGCGTTGTTGGCGTTCATCTGCCGGTATGTTATTGCTTTTATCTATCAGCAGTTCATATTCTCGATTAACATCAGCAAAGAACCTTTCGATATTTCCACTTTCAGCCTTCTTTAATGTACTATCATTGTGGTTTCTCTCAAAAAGGTAAATCTGATTCTTCAAGTCGTTTGGTCTATTGTTCTGCGGTGTGGCAGAAAGAAGACCCACGTACGGATATACTCCTGTATTAGAACAAATCTTCTGTATCAGCTCATCAAGAGACTGGTACATCAATGTGGTGCTGTTACGGAACTTATGGCTTTCGTCAATGATAATAAAGCCATAATTCTTTTCTTGGAGTGTTTCACCAAAATCGCCAGAATCTCTGTTGTCGTCATCATCATCTTCGCAATTTTCATCTTCTGAGACATTCCCGATGCGTCCAGTTGTAATGAAATCAATGTATGGCGCAATCTTCTCGTCAGAATCTTTGTCGAACATGGTTATAGTCTTCTTCCAACCCGATTGAATGGCAGGAGGAGTAATGACCAATACTTTACGTTCTCGTCCATCGTCTTCCGGCACAGACAAGAAACGCTTGATGATTAGTGTACCAATGATTGTTTTACCAAGTCCCACTACGTCTGCCAACATAAAGCCTCCATGTTCGTGCATAATGCTAATACACCTCTTTACAGCTTCTATTTGATATTCCAGTTTATGAATATTCGCTGGTAGATAAGTTTCTATCTGTTGTCCGAGCGATTTATCCACAATATCGCCAAATTTTATTTGTAATAATTTGATATATAACTCATATGGAGTGAATGGCAGTTCTTTATTTCTGCGTTCTTTTTCCACTTCATCTGTAATAGGTGCAGATTTAAGGATTTGTTCTAGGAATTGTTCATTCCAAGGCTCAGAGATTTCCCATTTCTCATTAAACCACAACAGATGTGATTTATTGCCAGGTATTGCATCAAGCGATAAGACTTGATTTGGTGCTGTTTCAATGTAATTTAACTCAGCATTACCTTGCAGCCCTTTTTGGGTAAAATTTGTGCTTCCTACGATACCAATGCCTATACCATTCTGTTTACCATCAAAGATGTAACATTTAGAATGTAGAAACTGTGTCTCGTCTTTTTCATTTTTTCGAAACACACGAATTTGAATCTTAGAATCATCGTTTTTTGTGCAATAATTAAGTAACAGACGTATTGCATCTTTGTATTCTTCTGTAACATCTAGTTCATGGATATCTGTTTTGATGAAGTCCTGTGGGTAATTTGTATCTTTATATTTAGGAGACTTCAACTGATTGGTATATACATACGGATCTTTTCCTATAAGCAAACGAAGTCTTGTTCCATCCTTTTGGATAAAAGATCTCAATTCTTCTTGCAATAAAGCCAAGCCTGGAATGTCCCAATAACCAGTAGCAATACTTACTGTTTTGATATCATCAATAGCTAAGCACCTTTTTAATGTACTTGTCATTGAAAGTGCTTCTATAGAATTATCTATAAGTGTATTATTCATATTCGTTATCTTGTCTGAGTTGATGAATATAATTTAATTGCGCTCTATTATTTTGAGCTTATTAATAGTTCGCGAATATCTACTTCTAATATTTGAGATATTTTCAATAATGTGTCAAGACTTGGTTGTGAAGTATTTGTGCACCATTTGGATACAGTTGCAGGATCTTTTTCCAATTGCTTGGCTAGCCATTTGTTGGTCCGCTTCTTCTCCACAAGCACAACCTTGATGCGGTTTATGTCTTTTTCTTTTTCCATAAGGATTTTCTTTCGTTCCATGCAAAGATAAGAAAGCCTATCTATTTTTCATCATTTCAATAGGACTATCTGCAATATAAATTGCGAATTAGTTCAATATTATAGCTATTTATCGATAACATAATTTCTTTTTGGAATAGAAATCTGTATCTTTGTAGGTGACAATGTTTTTGATATGGGCAATTGCTGATAGAAATAGAAATTTATATAATATGGAACAAATAATAACAACAACAGTTGTAACTTTAATATCAGGAGCTATCGGTGCCATAATTGGTACTTATGGCGGAGCGTTATTTGCTGCAAAAAGACAAGAAAAACATATAAAAGAACTTAGGCAAGTCGCTATAAAAGCTTTAAAAATATTCCACAGGTATGCACGTAATAAACAAACTTATGATATTGCTGCTCATGAATTCAATAATGCATTAAGTATTGCTGAGAAAAGAGTCTTTATTGTTGCATTTCATAAGTTGGGGATTCCTATTCTGGCGACTCCAGATTCTAAGTTTGACATACAAAATATTGTATTTGAAAAAAGAGAAATAGATAAAGACGAAATAGAAGCTATTATCAGTCAAATACAATTAGGACACTGTGATCAGTTATTTTACATTGAACCTGATAATTATTTTAGTGAAAACATTCGTTTGAAAACATTGCGTTATATTGCCAAAAGATGGGTAAGAGAAGTTTTTGGTAAAAGCAAACTTGATCGTTCTCAGAATCCTATTGTTATAGTTTATCCTACTAATTGGTGGCTAGGTTATACATTAGGGGAAAGGTTAGGAATTGCGGTTTTGAGAGAACGTATATCTTTAGACGAATATTTTGATGAACAAGGCTTTCCCAAAGGAGATTCTATTAAGCATTTAATTGCAGACATAGATCGTGGCCTATGGGATAGTAGCTTCTTTTGGGATATAGAAAATTATCGAAGCGTAACTGCCACAAGTTCTCTTAAGGTGAGTTCTATCAATTCAATTTATCCTCTTGTATCAGACAGCA
>OGQO01000791.1_pt1 | contig 32000 bp, 17 predicted proteins | sample 1553241 | NCBI WGS metagenome assembly OGQO01 (sample SAMEA2579933, study PRJEB22360) | human gut metagenome | biome: human gut; feature: human-associated habitat; material: faeces | place: Denmark | collected 2008/2010
CCAGTCCGGGCGGGCCCCTACGGCATTGCGGACAAGTACATCGGGGGCGGCAATGTCAACATTTTCGACAACGACCGCCGCATCTCGGTGGTCGGCCTGGCGAACAACATCAGCCGCCAGAACTTCTCGTTCGAGGACATTCTCGGCACGACGGACCGGTCGGGCCGGAAAAGCCCGAACAACAGCTTCATGGTCCGCCCGCTGGACGGCATCTCGACGGTGCAGGCCATCGGCGTCAATTACAGCGACGACTGGGGCGCGAAGGGAAAGGTCACGGCCAGCTACTTCTTCAACCGCACCGACAACCGCAACACCAGCCAAAGCGACCGGCAGACCTTCACTTCGACGGACAAACTGGTGCTCTACAACGACGAGAACCGCTCGAAGACGCTCAACCTCAACCACCGCTTCAACTCGCGCATCGACTACAAGTTCTCGGACCGCCATTCGGTGATGATGCGCACCTCGTTCAGCCTGCAGGACAACAACTCCCGCAACGAACTTCGGAGCCGCACCGACAACAAGTTCTCCGACGACGACATCCGCTTCGTCTACCGCCGCCGCAACTTCGGCCACAACAACAGCGACGGTTACAACGTCTCGAACTACCTGCTCTACCGCTACCGCCTGCCGGGCGCCAAGTCGCACAACCTGACCGTCGGAGCCGGGGGAACCTACCGCAGCTACGAACAGCTGAGCCGCCCGCGGCAGTACACCTTCCGCGACCCGGACAACATCGAGTGCGACACGTCGGACTACTCTTCGCGCAACATCACGCGCACCGACCGCGACCAGCCGGGCTACGACGTGAACGGCAACGTGAGCTACACCCGTTCGCTCTCGAAACGCTCGCGCCTGAGCTTCGAATACCGCATCAACTACACCGACAACAGCGTCGAACGCAATACGTTCGTGCTCACCAAAGAGAACGTCTTTCCGGACGAGCGCAACCCCAGGCAGTCCACCGAATACGACTACGCCTACCTGACCCACCGCATCGGCAGTACGTACCAGTATTATTTCAAAAAGACGAAGATCGCCGGAACGCTCCACTACCAGCACGCCGCCTTCAGCAGCGACTACGCCTTTCCCTATGCGCGGAAGACCGAGACGTCGTTCGACAACCTGACATACAGCGTGGTGGCCAACATCAACGTAAACCGCAACAACACCTTGAAGTTCAACGCTTCGGGACGCACGTCGAATCCCCGCGCCACCGACTTGCAGGACATCGTCAACACCACCAACCGCCAAAACGTCTTCGCCGGAAACCCCGGTCTCGACCCGGTCTACACCCACCGCCTTTCGGGCCAGTACATCCGGGCGAATCCCGCCAAAGGGCGCACCTTCACCGTCTCGGCGGAAGCGACGGCCAGCCCCAACACCATCACCGACTCGCTGGTGATCGACTCGCCGGATTTCGTGATCGACGACGAAGGGACCAAACTGGGCGAAGGCAACCAGTACACCAAGCCGGTCAACCTCGCGGGACTTTGGAGCCTGCGCGCCAGCGTCAACTACGGCATGCCGGTCCGGTGGCTGCGCTCGAACCTCAATTTCCGGGCGGGCATCTCGACGGGCCGCATCCCGAGCATCATCAACGGCGAACGCAACTTTCTGAACAACAACGTCTACAATGCCGGCCTGACGCTCGGCAGCAACATCTCGGAAGCGGTGGACTTCCGCCTGAGCTACACGGGCCGCTACAACGTGAGCCGGAGTTCCTCCGAGGTGCGCACGCTCGACAACACCTATTTCAGTCAGACGGCGAAAGCCGAGACGACGTTCGTCCTCTGGAAACGCCTCGTCCTGCGCGCCAACGCCGACTACAACTACTACCGGGGGATCACGGACACGTTCCTCGAAGAACGGCTGATCTGCAACGCGATGCTCGGTGTCAAGCTCTTCCGCAACTGCCTGGGCGAAGCCAGCGTCGGAGTGAACGACATTCTCGACCAGAACGGCACGACCTTCCGCCGCACGGTGTCGGGAACGACGCTGCGCAACGTGACGAACCTGGCCGTCGGCCGCTACGTGTCGTTCCAGTTCACCTACAACCTGCGTCTTTTCCGCCGCCAGAGCAACGCCGTGATGGACGCATTGCAGGGAAAGTAACCGATTTTCCGCCCGAAACGCCGGTTTTCGCGTTTTTTTCACTATTTTCGTAGCTCAAACCCAATAATCCATTATGAAAAAACTACTTCTGACACTTCTGCTATTCAGTGCCGGGACCGGAATTTCCGCAGCCAAAACCTACGATCTGAAATCCCCCGACGGGAAAATCGCCGTACGCGTGGATGTCAGCGCCGACGCCGTCACCTACTCCATTTCGCGCGACGGCAAAGAGCTGATCGCCCCCTCGCCCCTTTCGCTCACGCTCGCCGACGGGCGCGTGCTCGGCCGCAAAGCCTCGGTGCGCAAGGCGTCGGCAAAAAGCGTCGACGAAATCATCGAAGCGCCCTTTTACAAGCGCAGCGCCGTCGAGGACCGATACAACTCGCTGACGCTTACGTTCAAAGGGGATTACGGCATCGACTTCCGGGCCTATGACGACGGCGCGGCCTACCGGTTCCGCACCTCGATGAAGGACGAAATCACCGTTACGGACGAGCTGGTGGACATCCGTTTCCCGGAGGACTTCACGACGCTGGTTCCCTACGCCCGCGACGGCAAGAAGGAACCGGGGCTGGCCCGCTACTACTTCAACAGTTTCGAGAGCACCTACTCAACCCAGCCCGTCTCGAAGGTCGCCGACAACCGTCTGGCTTTCCTGCCGATCCTGGCAGACGCCGGAACGGCGAAAATCGTCATCACCGAGGCCGATCTGGAGGACTATCCGGGCATGTACCTCTACAACCCCACGAGCGGCAAGGCCCTCCGGGGCAACTTCGCGCCCTATCCGGCCAAGGAGGTGCAGGGAGGCCACAACGAACTGCAACTGCTGGTGACCGAGCGCGAAGACTTCATCGCCCGCACCTCGGGGACCCGCACCTTCCCGTGGCGCGTCTTCGCCATCGCCGGACGCGACATCCAGCTGGCCGACAACGACATGGTCTACCGTCTCGCCGCACCCTCGCGCGTGGAGGACGTCTCGTGGATCAAACCCGGCAAGGTGGCCTGGGACTGGTGGAACACCTGGAACCTCTACGGCGTGGACTTCAAGTCGGGAATCAACAACGAAACCTATAAATACTACATCGACTTCGCCGCCGACCACGGCATCGAATACGTCATCCTCGACGAAGGCTGGGCCGTGAACAAAAAGGCCGACCTTTTCCAGGTCGTCCCCGAAATCGACCTGCCCGAACTGGTCGCCTACGGCAAGGAGCGCGGCGTGGGCATCGTCCTCTGGGCCGGTTTCTATGCCACGGAACGCGACCTCGAACGCGTCTGCAAGCACTACTCGGAGATGGGCATCAAGGGCTTCAAGGTCGATTTCCTCGACCGCGACGACCAGAAGATCGCCGATTTCACCTACCGCCTCGCGGAAACGGCCGCCAAATACCGCCTGTTCCTCGACATGCACGGCTACCACAAGCCCGCGGGAATCCAGCGCACCTATCCCAACGTGCTCAACTTCGAGGGCGTCTTCGGGCTGGAGCAGATGAAGTGGACCAGCGAGAAGACCGACATGGTGACCTACGACGTGACGATCCCCTTCATCCGCATGCTCGCCGGACCGATGGACTACACGCAGGGCGCCATGCGCAACGCCACGCGCCGGAACTTCCGCGCCGTAGGCTCCGAGGCCATGAGCCAGGGCACGCGCTGCCGCCAGCTGGCCGAATACGTGATCTTCGAATCGCCGTTCAACATGCTGTGCGACTCGCCGTCGAACTACATGCGCGAGCCGGAATGCACGGAGTTCATCGCCTCCGTCCCGACGACTTGGGATGAGACCGTGGGTCTCGACGGCCGCGTCGGGGAGTACGTCTCCATCGCACGCCGCAAGGGCGACACCTGGTACGTCGGCGGCATGACCGACTGGAACGCCCGTACCCTGACCATAGCCCTCGGGTTCCGGGGCGAGGGCGCCTACCCCGCCGAACTGTTCCGCGACGGCGTCAACGCCGACAAGGCGGCCCGCGACTACAAACGCGAGTCGGTCGAAATTCCCGCCGACCGGAAGCTGACGGTGAAGATGGCTCCCGGAGGAGGCTTCGCCCTGAAGGTCTCGCGCAAATAGCGCGCGGCGACACGCACGAAAAACCCGGGCGGCCCATCAAGGCCGCCCGGGTTTCGTTTCGGGAAGCGGGTTGCCCCGCGTCACTCCTGCGTGAAGACCGCCGTATAGCGGTTGCCCTGGGCGAGGATTTCACGCGCCAGGCGGCGCACCTCGGCGGGCGTCACGGCCGTGAACAACGCCTCGTTGTCCTTGTCCAGATCCACGCCGTCGAAATACTCCGCACGCATCTTGTTGAGCCAGTAGGAGGTGGATTTCAGGTTCTTCGACCGGCTTTCGGCGTTGACTTTCCGGAAATAGAGCATCGCCTCGTTCACCTCCTGCTCCGAGGGAGCCTCGGCGGCCAGACGTTCGATGCCCTTCTGCACCTCGCCCAACAGCATTTCACACAGTTTGGGGTCGGTGTCGAAGCTCACCACCAGCTGGCAGTAGCCGCGGGGACGGGCGCTGACCTCGTCATGCACGCCGACATAATAGGTTCCGCCCTTCTCCTCGCGCACCGTCGTCAAATAGCGTGCGCCAAGGATGTAGGTGACGTAACGCAGCGCGGCGTAGTTCTCCGGAGTATAGTCGAACCGGCCGTGGTAGATGCGTTCGATCGACGATTTGGGCGTCACGGCGCCCGGGACGACCGCGTCGTATTCCGCCGCTCCGGGAACGATCCTGAAATCCGTCTTCGCGAATTTCCGCTTCGGGGCCGCGGGCAGCGAGCCGATGTATTTCTCGACGAGCGGCCGCGCCTCGGCGGCCGGCATCTCGCCCGCAAAGAAAAAGACAAAGTCGGCGACGTTGCCGAAGAGCTTGTCATAGAGCCTGCGGGCCGCCTCGCGGTCGAAACGGTCGAGCGTCGCGGGCGTCGCCCGCCGCAGCCACGGATGGCCGCCGTATTTTACGCTGTCGGCGCGCTCGGCGAAAAGCGCCTTGGGCGACTTCTCCTTTCCGAGCGACGCGCGGGCCAGGTCGAGATAGTCGCCGTAGGCCTGCTCCGAGAAGTTGGGACGGGTGATATAGAGATGCAGCAGTTGCAGCAGCAGTTCGAAGTCGGCCACGCCGGACGCTCCCGAGAAGACGCTTTCAGTCCGCCCCAGCGTCACCATCAGACTGGCGTCGTGGGCGAAAAGCAGGTCGCGCATCCCGGCGCGGTCGAGGTCCTTCACGCCCATCGTGCGAATGTAGTTCTGAAGCAGGTGCATGCCCTCCACATCGCTGTCGCGGGCGAAGCCGCCCTCGCTGACCGCCGTCACCCCGACCTTGCGGACGCCGATCACCTCGGGAACGGTGCGCCAGAAGACCTTCACGCCGTTCGAGAGCGTCCACTCCTCGGCCCCGAGAGGCGCCTTGCGGGTCCTGACGACCTTTCCGGGCGTCACCTTCTCCGTAAAGAGCGGTCCGGCGGACTTCCCGCGGCGCTCGGGACGGGCGATCTTCGCACGCTTCACCGAGTCGATCAGGTCGAAGGCCTCCGCCTCCGAAGGGACCTTGTCCAGATGCTCCTCGGACGACGACACGAGCACGAGCATCCCCTCCGGCGAGGTCATGCCGGCACGCAGGCCGTTCACCTCCTCGCAGGTCAGGGCATCGAGCTGCTCGCCGACGATCCACGTCCGGTCGTCGGGCGTCACGTAGGGCACATTGCGCGTGAAATGCTCCACATACCGCCCGGCCAGGTCGGTGTTCGTGGCGAGCCGGTACTTTTCGAGCGCGGCTTTCTCGCTCCGCGCCACCTTGGCACGTGCGGCCTCGAACTCCTCGCGGCTGAAACCGTAGCGTCGGATCTGCTCCACGTCGGTCAGCACCCCGGCCAACGCCTCGCGCATATCGTGCTCCTTGGGCAGGGCCGTCAGCATGAAGGTGTTCCGGCATGTGGCGAGGCTCCCGAGAACGGCCACCACGCGTTTGTAACGGGCGTCGGGGCGTTTCTCCGCCTCGGCCAGCCGGGCGCGCGCCATTTCGAGAAAGACCTTGCGCGCCAGTTCGTCGCGCACGGCGCCCACCGTCGCACGCTCCTCCTCCGACGGATAGGGCTGGTAGAAGATCAGCTTCACGGCCACAGCCTTGGTTTCGGGATCGGTCACCAGTCCGTAGCGGGGCTTGTCGCGCTGCGGAATGTCGTAGACCTCCTTCCGGGCGGGATTTTCGGCCTTCGGGATCGACGACATCACGTCGCGGATCTTCCGCTCCATCGCGTCCACATCCACGTCGCCGACGACGATCACCGCCTGCAAATCGGGACGATACCATTTATGGTAGAAGTCGATGAGCGTCTGCCGCCCGAAGCTGTTGACGATCTCCATGTCGCCGATCACATCGCGCCGGGCGTATTTCGACCCGTCGTACTCGACCTCGGCCGACTTGCGGGCCATGCGCGAGCGGGCGTCGTTGCCGCGCCGCCACTCCTCGCGGATCACGCCCCGCTCCGACTCGATCTCCCCGGGTTCGCAGGCGATGTAATAGGACCAGTCGTGCAGGATCAGCAGCAGCGAGTCCACCAGTCCCTCGCGCACCAGCGGCACGTTGGAAACATTGTAGACCGTGCGGTCGCGCGAGGTGTAGGCATTGACGTTGTATCCGAAGCGCACTCCATTGGCCGCAAGGTAGTTGAGAATGCCCTTTCCGGGAAAGTGCTTCGTTCCGTTGAAGGCCATGTGTTCGAGGAAATGGGCCAGGCCGTTCTGATCGTCCTCCTCCTGCAGGGCGCCTACGTCGTGGGCGATGAAGAAATCCGCCCGCTGCCGGGGATTGTCGTAATGCCGGATGTAGTAGGTCATCCCGTTGTCGAGCCGGCCGACCCGGACCTCGCCGTCGAGCGGCATCTTCTCTTGCGGGCCTGCGGGGACTTGCCCCGCCGCCGGAACGGCCAGCAGACAGAGCAGGGCCGCACGGATCAGAACAGATTTTTTCATCGTGGATTCGCTTAATTATGCAGTGCAGTTTCGCAAATATACAAAAAAGTCGCACAGGAGACGCTAAAAAACAGACGTCGCGGATCAATCAAACTTCAAAATAACTATCTTTGCGTTATACACATCATTTACAACCCGAACAATGAAAAGAAAAAGCAATTGGTTAAAGAATTTGCTGCAATGGGGCACGCTTGCGGCAATCGTGGGATTCGTGGTCTACGGGCTTACGCTCGGGGAGAAACCCGCGGACGTGGAGGCCTACTGCCCGTTCGGCGGACTGCAGGCACTGGGAAGCTACCTGGTCAACAACTCGCTGGCATGCACGATGTCCATGACGCAGATCATGGTAGGCGTCATGCTCGCCGTGGGAGTGATCCTTTTCAGCAAACTCTTCTGCGGCTACCTATGCCCGCTGGGAACCGTCAGCGAATGGATGGGCCGGGGCGGCAAAAAACTGAAGGTCAGCGTCGAAATCCGCCCGGGAAGCATCGCCGACCGCCTGCTCCGCGCCGTCAAATACGCGCTGCTGTTCTACGTGTTCTACATGTCGGCGTCAAGCAGCGAACTTTTCTGCAAGAATTTCGACCCCTATTACGCCGTCGCCACGGGCTTCAAGGGTGAGATCACCGTCTGGATGACCGTCATTTCGGTTGCACTGCTCTTCCTCGGCAGCTTTTTCGTCAAAATGTTCTGGTGCAAATACATCTGCCCGCTGGGTGCGCTGAGCAACATCTTCAAATTCACCCTCACCTTCGCGGGCATCGTCATCCTGCTGTGGGCGCTCGGGCTGCTGGGCGTGGCTTCGGCCTGGGTATGGGCGCTGGGCGCCGCCTGCGTCATCGGCTACCTCTGGGAGATGATCTATCTCAAGAGCAAGGTCTTCCCGCTGCTGCGCATCGTCCGCGACGAAGCCACGTGCACCAAGTGCGACGTCTGCCGACGCAAATGCCCCTATTCGATCGACATCAAGAACCTCGACAAGGTGAAGCACATCGACTGCACGCTCTGCGGAACGTGCGTCTCGGCCTGCCCCGAAGATTCGTTGCAGGTCGGCGGCAAACGCTCGCTGCGCTGGCTGCCCGGCATCCTGGCCGTCGCGCTCTTCGGCGCGGCGCTGTGGTTCGGCAGCCACTGGGAACTTCCGACCATCGACGAGAAGTGGGGCGAATACGAGCAGGTCGAAGGCATGCAGACCTACGAAATCGAAGGACTCACCTCGGTAAAGTGCTTCGGCAGCTCGAAGGCCTTCTCCGCGAAGATGCAGAAAGTGCCGGGCGTCTACGGCGTGAAAACGTTCGTGAAACGCCACGCCGTGGTGATCAGCTACGATCCCAAGGCGATCGACGAGACGAGCATCGACAAGGCGATCTTCTCGCCGACGACCATGAAGTTCGCAACGCCGAAAGCCGGCGTCGACTCGCTGTCGGTGGTCCGCATCGGCGTCGAGGGACTCCACGATAAGATGGACATGGTCTACTTCGGGGCCATCCTGCGCAACATCGACGGCATCTGCGGCTTCGACGCACAGTACGACTGCCCGGTAGCCGTTACGCTCTACGTCGACCCGTCGGCCGCGATCCCCGAAAAGATGCTCCGCGACTCGATCGAGGTCAAGGAGGCCCACATGCTGGCCCACGGCGGCAAGGTCCGCGCGATTCCGGTCCACTACGAGCTCAAAAGCTACGACCCCGCCGCCGGCAGGATCGGCCGCCGCGAGTTCCTCGACCTGATGTTCGAGCAGACCCGCGACCTCTCGGCGCCGTTCAAGCATAACACCGAGACTTACGGCGATGACGCGAAGTACCCCAAAGGCGTCTACGAAGTCGAGTGCCGCGGCATCGAGAAGCCGCTCATCAAGCGCAGCTTCCCCTACTTCCGCGGGTTCCTCTCGCTCAAGGAGGGCATCACGCGGCTCGACGTGGCATTGAACGACGAGGAGGTTCCCGTACTGCGGATCGTCTACGTCAAGTCGATGTGGGACGACGCGAAGATCTGGAACGAACTGCTCAACGCCAAGGTGTGGCCCGTGAAATACAAGGACGGCACGCTCAAGGACGAGGAGCCGAAGTTCACCTTCAAAACCGAGGGACACACCCTCTGACACCACCGGGGCTTGTGATACGCAAGCCCCTTTTTTCGAGATAAACCAAGAAGACGATGAAAAAAGCGATTTTTTACCTGCTGGCCTGCGTCCTGCTCCCGGTTGCGGCGTCGGCCGACGAAGGCATGTGGCTGGTCAGCACGTTCCGGGACGTGATCTACCCCCAGATGAAGAAGGAGGGGCTGAAACTCAAACCCGGAGAGATTTACAACGAGGAGTCCCCGGCGCTGTGCAACGCCATCGTGGCCGTCGACGGCGGCATGGGCACGGGCAGCGTGATTTCGGACAAGGGACTCGTCATCACCAACCACCATGTGGCCTACGGCGACATCCACTCGTTGAGCACCCCCGCGAAGAACTACCTCGAAGAGGGCTTCTGGGCGCTCGAACAAAAGGACGAACTGCCGCTCAAGGGCAAGACCGTGACCTTCCTGCGGCAGGTCCGCGACGTGACGGACGAGGCCCAGGCCATCCGCGACTCGCTCGAAAAGGCCAACAGCCTGGGCATCTTCGGGACGCGCAAGGTCTATGGCATCCTCGAACGGAAGTACGGCGGGGACACCCCCTTCGAAGTGGAATGCGCCTCGATGTGGAAGGGCAAGAAATACCTGCTTTTCTACTACGAGACCTATAAGGACGTGCGCCTCGTGGGTGCGCCTCCCGTGAAAATCGGGGCCTTCGGCGGCGAGCAGGACAACTGGGGCTGGCCCCAGCACAAGGGCGATTTCGCCCTCTACCGCGTCTACGGCGACGCGAAGGGCCGCCCGGCGGCCTACTCGGAGAACAACGTGCCCATCACGCCCCGCAAGGTGCTGAATGTCTCGACGAGTGGCATCCACGACGGGGACTACGCCATGGTGATCGGCTTTCCGGGCCGCACCAACCGCTACATGTCGTCGCAGGCCGTGCGCGAAAAGGAGCACGTGACCAACCCCGTGGTGATCAAGGCGCGCCGCGACCGCCTCGACATCATGCTGCGCCACATGGAGGCCGACCCGGACGTGCGGCTGATGTACAGCGACAAGTATTTCAACATCAGCAACTACGCCGACTACGCCAAGTGGGAGAACATCTGCCTGCGCCGTTACGACGTTATCGGCATCCGCGCCGCCGAGGAGGCGCGCCTCGCCGCCTGGATCGACGCCGATCCGGCCCGCAGGGCCGAATACGGCGACCTGCTCGCCAACCTCAAAAAAGGCTACGAGGCCCGCGCCGAAGCCGTGCGCGAAAAGTGCTACTACCAGGAGACGTGGATTCGCCCGAGCGACGTGATGATGACGGCCAACCGTCTCGGCACGCTCGTCGACCGCATGCAGCGCGACGGCATCGCCTCGGTGCAGGACGGCGACAAGAACTTCGCGGGCGTGAAGTCCAACACCCGCCGGATGATGAAGGACTTCGACCTGGCCACCGACAAGGAGGTGCTGACACGGATGATGGAGAGTTTCATCGACAACGTGCCCCGCGAAATGTGGGGCGAGCAGCTGCCGCAGCTTTACGACCGTTTCAAGGGCAACGTTCCGGCGCTGGTCGACTACGCGTTCGAAAACACCTGCTGCACCAGCTACGAAAAGCTCTGCGCCTGGTTCGCACAGCCCCGCACGGCCGAGGAGATCCTCTCCGACCCGATGGCGGCGATGGCCAATTCGGTCAGCTCGCGGCGTTTCGCCGAGAAACTCAAACAGGCCGAGGAGACGTCGGGCATCGACGCCGACAAGGAGGAACTCCGCTACACCCACGCCATCTACGAGATGCGCGAATCGGAAGGCACGCCCCAATATCCCGACGCCAACTCGACAATGCGCCTCACCTACGGAACCGTAGGCCCGGTCTCGCCCAAGGACGCCGTGCACTACGACTCCCGTTCGACGATCGACGGCTACCTCGAAAAATACAATCCCGACGACTACGAATTCCGTGTCGACGACCGGATGTCTTCGCTCATCCGCAGCAAGGACTGGGGCCGCTGGGGCGAAAACGGCCGGCTGTACGTCAATTTCCTCACCAACAACGACATCACGGGCGGCAATTCGGGAAGCCCTGTGCTCAACGCCCGGGGCGACGTGATCGGACTGGCGTTCGACGGCAACCGCGAGTCGATGTCGGGCGACATCTATTTCCACCCGACCAACTTCAAGACGGTCTGCGTCGACATCCGCTTCGTGCTGTGGATCATGGACAAATACGCTGGCGCCGGAAAGCTGATCGACGAAATGCGGCTGGTGAAATAACCCGCCCTGCGCTCGCCAAGGAACGGACCCTTCAAAACGGGGGTCCGTTCCTTTTTTATGAATCCCCGACGACAAAAACCCCGCAGGACTTTGCACGTCCTGCGGGGTTTTTAATGACGACCCGCGGTTCAGAAGTTCAGACCCACGGCCGCGAACAGGCCGCCGCGCCGGCTGCCGTCCATCAGGCCGCTGCGCCCCCATGCCGCACGCCCTTTCAGATCGACGTACAGGCTCATTTTCTTCGCCGGGAAACAGTGCGTATAGCGCAGGCCGGCCTCACCGTTCAGACGGTCGTTGGTCAGGAAGGCATACTCCTGGGCCAGCAGGTCGGCGCGATAGTTCTCGTTGTCGATCTGCACCCCCTCGGGGCAGCTCTTCTCCAGTTCGGTTCCGCCGCCGAACGTATAGCCGCCGCGCACCGTCGCGTCGAGCCAGCTGCGGCCGCTGAACCGGAAGTTCTTCGTCACGCCCAGCATCAGTTTCGAATAGTGCAGGTCCTGATCGTAGCATGCCGGGGAGATCGTATATTCCGATTCGGCCTTGTAATAGGTATAAGCCGCATCGACGATCCACGAACTGCTCCACTCGTTGCGCTTGACGTAGAGTTTGTAATCGGCATCGACGCTGCGCTGCTTCTGCGAGAATTTCAGGAAGCGACCGTACTGTTTGTACAGTTTCTGATTGGTCTCCGGATCAAGTTCCAGCTCCTGAATATTGTTGTATTTCAGCAGGTCGCCCCACGAGGCGTCGACCGAAAGCCGCTGATCGACCCCGCGGCCCGCAACGTTGAGCACCCCCAGATAGCGGTAGGTCAACTGATCGTTGTCGCCCAGATGCTGGTCCAAATCGAAGCGGAAACGCTCCATTTTGCCGTATTCGGCCGAGAACTGATTGAAAAACTTCACCCTCTTTCCCAATTTCAATTCCAACTGGGCGGCGCCTCCGTATTCGGAGCCTTTGTAATAGACGTCATAGAATTTTTCGCTTCCCCCGAGCTGCTGGCTGGTATAAAACCACATGCCTTCGAAGAAGTAGATCATTCCGCTGGTCGTATTCGTACCGAAAGCCGCATAGCCGACCTGCTCCGTCGAGCGTTCATACGTAAAATTAAGACCTGCGTCCACCACCTTCGAGGTAAACATCACACCCGGCTGAACGCTCAAATACATCGAGGTGGTTTTATTGCGCGAATCCCGACGCTTTGCCAGGCTGCGATCCTCGTATTTCCCCATCGCTCCAACCACCCAGCGCCCCATACGGTAGGCAACCCCGGCCTCGATGGCATAGGTTTCATCACGCGTATTTCCGGGAATCGAATCGCCGATCAGCATCGGAGAATCTCCGATGTTGGCATTTCCCGCCCAACTGCGGTCCTTCGAAGCCGCATAATCATAACTCAACTTACCGTAGAACGAAAGACGATTCCAACGGCGGTACGACTCGGACCGGACCCCGAACGCATTCACTTCCGCTCCATCGGTAACGTTGCGCAGTCCGCCTTGCTCGAAATCATAATTCACTTCCGCAATGGAGAGCGATGCCTGATTGAGCATCAGGCCCGCCGCATTGTCCGAAACGAGCCATCCGCTTTTCGAACGAATCCGTTCCAGGGTATAATATTTTTCAAGGTTCTCCTTCGGAGCGGAGGACTGGGCGAAAACGCCCGACCCCGCACATACCGCAGTCAACAGGAGCACCGCATAGATCTTTTTCTTCATGGCTGTTTCGTTTTATCGGTTTTTGTACTCCGTGCAAAGGGTCGGTTCATCGAGCGGAATCCAGTCGTCGGCCGAATTGTTCGTATCCTGATAAACCGTACGACCTACGATCTCCGAAGCGCTTTCGTCCACCTTGCGGATATAGGACTGACCGCTGTACGAGGCCGTCGTGATAAACAAAGGCTGGAGACTGATGTCGGAGCAAAGACGCGGGACGTGCGTATCGTTACTGCGGAACTCCACACCATCGAGAATACCCTCCTTGGGAACCATTATCGAGGGCATACTCTGATACTTCGTCGGCTGATACATCACCTTGCCGTAGGGCCGGCCTTTGATGGCTCCGTCCTTAACGTACTCATAAGGATCTTCAGGCAGCCGATATACAACGATCGCCGGCGAGCTAATGGAGAGAACGATCGAATTTCCGGATGCCAGCTCACAGAAGCATTCCAGCCGTTCAACGCCCGCGGCCGGAGCTTTTACCGCGGAGCCAGCAAAACGGTCGATATACATCGCCCATACATTATCCGCGGCAAGGTTCATCGGTCTGCTGGTCTGGTCTGCCGTATGTTCGACGGCGCTCAAGGCAATCACGACCTCTTCGCCCGGCTGTATCGGGTGCTCCCGGCCTTCGCCCGGGAAAACAAAACCGAAAGCGTTGACCGGAATGGAATCGCGGAGTTCGGTGCTGGTGCTTCCCAACCAGAATTTATTGTACACGGCCGATTTTCCCGAATTGAACGACGTGTGGAATCCGACTCCCACCCCGTCGAGATACTGCACATCGTCGGAATTGTTGCAGAGCGTGAAATACTGGTCATAGTTATAATTCGCTTTCCCGTCGGCAGTCTTCGTTTTGTGAAAATAAACCTCTTTCAGAATGATCGTGCCACGCGCCGTAGCCTTAATCTCGAGATTGTTCGTCCCGGCCGACTGACCGTCTTTATTCAGCACGAAATCCCTGGTGGCATGCAGGAACTTGCTGATTCCGCCCACATCGGCCACTTTGCTGATAATCACGCTGTAATTTCCGTACTCGGCGTCGATCCGGGTTTCACCCTTCGCATCCGTTTCGGAAGTATACGTATTTCCGATCTTCGTATTGCGCATAGTCACCTTGAACCCCGACTTGTCGAGCGATGCCAACTCTCCGGGCAAATCAATGGAGATCAGCACCTCCCTGTTGCCATGGAGCAATTCGCCGTCTTTCATATCCTTGAGGCAGCCGCACAGCAGAAAGGCCGTCGCCAAAGGCACCAGATAATATAAAATCTTTTTCATCATCTGCAACTCTTTAGAATTTAAGTTTTAGTTCCGCGCCGAAATAAATATCCGTATTTACGCGCTTATAAGTTCCCGTACTCTTCAGCAACATTTTAGGATGCGAGTTCGTAAAGTTGTTGGCGTAGAATGAAATCTGGGCAATCCTGCCGATCTCTTTCGTAACACGGAGGTTGGCCATGAAATAAGGCTTGAACGAATTTTCGACAAAGGTCGTAGTCGCACTGCCCGTCTGAAGGTATTCCCGGTAAGCCGCTCCATAGGTAGGATCGTTGTACAAGTCCCGATTGAACGGCAATAGCTGACCATCCATGTTCATATAGAAATCGGGGTCCCGGTAGATCATCTTGCCATTCGTCCCATTCGAAAAATCGCCATAAACGGGATTATTGTCGTCATCGAGGATGTAAACACCGTCTGCCTGGAGATTCCGGGTCCGGTTGAGCCATACACACTGGACGGTCAGTGTTGTAATCAGACGCAACTTCGGAATGTGCGTGATCAGGTTAATATTGGAATTGAACCGGGTGTACACCGAACCGGAAGAGACGGATTTGCCTCCATAATAGGCTCCCAGAAACGGGTTGTAGATATTCTTACCGTCAATAGGCACTTTCACCGAGGAATAAGTATCGTACAACAACACGCCCTCGCTATCCTTCCGGGTCATGGTCATGTATGCTCCGTTGACAACGACCGAAGTCCGGACCGGACGAATCTGCCCGAAATCGAACGTATACTCGACACCCCACTTGTCGTATTTACCGTCATTGGCCGGTTTCTTGACGGATGCCGTATGGAATATTTTCTCATCCCGATAGTCGAGCGGCTCGCCTCCCACGCCCAGAACCGGTTGTCCCGGATTGTTCGGATCATCCATATAAACCGGAACTTCCGTCCCTTTATAGGTTTCGTATTCCCGGAATGACAATACCTGCGGAACCATACGAAGGGTATAACCGTTACGCATCTTTTCATTATAATAGGTAATGCCTCCCTTGACACCGAACATATCGAAATCGAGACCCACTTCGAAGTTCTTGCTGTACTGCATCTTCAGATCGCGGTTAATCATATCGGACTGCGGGGTCACGAACGTAGTCCATGCCGCCACAGGCCCCGTCTCGGCAGTTCCGCCCCAGCTGAACGAAACCCGGTCAATATACACCGGAAAAGGATAAAGCAGCCGCAGGGCCGGCAACGTGGTCTGGATGCCCCAGCCGGCGCGCAGCGACAGTTCGCGGACCTTTTTCGGCGCGCGATTGCTGATGATCGTATATTTGGCGTTAAAACGCGGATCGACGGCCCACTTATCGTTCAGCTGATCCGTCGCCATATAGGTAAAACGTCCGCCGGCCTGCAACGTGAGCGATGTTTTTCCGATCGGCAGCGTCGCTTTTTCTTCGGCGAAGACAGCCACCTGATTCAGGAAAGGAATGTCGCTGAACGGCTCCGGACGGAACGACATGGGACGCACGCCTTCGTAATACTGTCCTTTGCCGGTGTTGCCCGAATTGTTCCACTCGACACCGAGCATCGCCTTGTTGTAGACCTTGCCGTAACGCCCCGAAAGTTCAGCCACCATTTTAGCCGTGGTGTAATAGGCCATACTCAAATTCCGAATATCGCTCAAGTAATTGTCAGGGGTGAATTCAGTCAGATACTCCCCGTTTTCCAAAGCTCCGGGATTGGCGACACCGAGGGCGCTGGGCGCCATCTGCTGACGGGCGTACTGACGGGTCATCGATGTATTGAAAACGTATTTCAACGACGTAATCCACGACTTGTTGAGCAGCCACGAACCATTAAGGTTGATCGACAGGTTCCGATCGTCCAACTCCTTGCGTTCAGCCTGCGAGATATTGTCCGGATCAGCCTTTGTAGTGCCGCGCGAAAGGTAACCGCTCACCTTCGCATTGAACTGAAACGGCGTGCGGTCACGGTTGAAGGTATTGGTATAACCCACCGAAAACGTTCCGCGGTCATAAGATTCCTCCACCGTACGGATGTCCTTCATCGCATTGGCGTAGTCGATCGACGCATTGAGGAAACCCTTGTCGGACCCCAACGCATAACCTTTAGTCAGCGACACGGCCTTGGTGTCCGGCACGGTCTTCACCCGGATTTCATAGGGAGTGCGGCCCTGCTTGGTCTTGACGACGACCGCTCCGGCGCTCATATTGCCGTATTCGGCCGACGCAACGCCGCGGATGACCTCGATCGACTCGATATTGTCGGTCGAAATGGTGCGCATGTCGATACCCCGGCTGGTTTGCTGCCCGAAAGCGGCCGCTTTTCCACCCATCAGCATCGCGCTATTATTCACAACGGCTCCATCGACATAGACGCCCACCGAACTGGAGTTGATGCTGTTCGCATCCTTACCGTCCGTCATCGAATTAGGCAGATCACGGATGCCGACGAAATTCGAAGTGGAGTTCGTCAATTCCGGATTCGCGGTCAGCACGCCCGGCAACAACTGCATCACGTCCTTGACGGAGGTGGCTTGCAGGTGGTCCATCGCCTGACGGTCGATCGTCGACGAGGAGTTGATGCTGCGGCCCCGCTGGGCCGTTACGGTCACGGTGTTGAGTTGCAGGCTCGACTCCTTGAGACGCAGCGAGAGCGCCCCGATCGAAGCGCTGACCGTCACCTTGTACGAAAGCGGCTCGTAACCCAGGCAGGTTGCCTCGATGGTGTAGCTGCCGGTGGTCACCGACGGCATCCGGAACCGGCCTTTGGCATCGGTCACCACCCACAGCTCAAGCGTCGGAATGGAAACCACGCAGCCCGCAATCGGCTCCTTCGTGTTGTACTCCGTCACGGTCCCTTCGATGGAGACCTTCTTCGGAGCCTGGGCCTGCACTCCCAGCGGAATGCAGACGCCCGCCAATAAAAGCATTAGTAAAAATTTCTTCACGGCAAACAGGGTTATGTGAATAGTAAGAATGTCATTCGTTTTCGGGGGACAAAGATAGAGTGCCGCACAACAGGCGGCAACCCCGAGAAATGGGGATTTTACCGGTCAGGGGACACAATAACGGCTTCCGGCAGCTGCATGGCGCAACTGTCGGGCATCGGGAAACACGCGACTGTCAACAGATGGTAGGGCAATTCCCGCGGGGGGGGGAACCCGGGCCGGGAATTCGTCGGCATGGTCCGGAACGCTGATCCGGGCGGTCGCCGGGCGGCGGTTCAATCCACTCTTCCTCATGCCAGTTTCATTTGATTCAAGACAAATCTTGTTTCGCAAGATAAGAAAAAAACACCATTCCGAATATCTTTTCGAACCATGAATTTAACCGAACTTACAATCCGAACGCATCCTGCGGCATATCGCGACAATGTTTAACCGGATTTCCGCCTGCGGTTTCGATCCGAAACACCCCATTCGGGCCGAAATTTCTTTTTTTGCGGACCGGCTGTACTATGGACGGAAATTACTATCTTGCGGCCAATAAACCTTCCCCCCCCCGGTTTGACGCGTTACATACTACTGATTCTCGCCCTTCTCGGGTTTGTCGGCATGCCCTCCGCACATCCGGCGGGGAATCATGCGCTCCAATCCTTCGCCCTCTCTTACCAACCCATGAACTTCGGCCGGCCGGCGCGCACGGTCGTCACGGTCGAGGACAAGGAGACGCACGACCCGCTGCTGGGCGCCACGGTCTCGATCGTCAGCCGGGCCGACACGCTGCGGGACACGACCGTCAAGGAGGATTTCTACCGTATCATGGCCGTCTACCGCTGCGACCGGATTTTCCGCGACTCGGTCGACCTGGAGGTCACCTACGTGGGTTACAAGCCGTTCAAAAAACGCTACGGAAACACCGGATTCCGGGGACGGATCGAGGTCAAAATGGAGGTCGACGAACAGTCGATCGCGCAGGTCGTGGTCGTCGGGCAGCAGGTCGCCATGGTCTTCCGGGGCGACACGACGGTCTACAACGCGGGGCGTTCAAAACCATGGCCGACGACCGTTTCGCGGAGCTGCTGAAACAGCTGCCGGGCGTCGAGATCAAGGACAACAAGATTTACGCCGAAGGGCAGGAGGTCAAACGGGTGCTGATCGACGGGAAAAACCTCTTCGGCTCGAAAACCTCCTACGCACTCACCGACCTCGAAGCCTCGGACGTCCGGAGCGTGCGGGTCTACGAGGATTTCAGCCCCGAGGCAAAGCGCCTGGGGGACAACACGGCCGAAAAGGAGAAGGTGATGGACGTCGAAACCAAGTCGAAGCGCGGTTACATCCTGGGCGGGAATCTGGAGGGCACGCTCGGAGCGAGCCTCGAAAGGGACTACTCGGGTCGGCATGAAATCCGCCATTCCGAGGCCGGAAGCTTTTACCGCAACACCGAAAGGGGCAACTGGCGTCTCGAAGCCTCCAACTCGAAGGACAACATCCGGCAGGGAGAAGGCGTCTCGTTCGACTCGAAGACGACCCCCACGAAACAGACCGACGCCCAGGCGGACTATACCCTGCGCCGGGGCGACTCGACCAACGTATCGACCACCGTCCGGTTCGGACGCAGCCGCCAGAGCAGCACGGGGTCCTCGCAGACCGAATATTTCCCGACCGAAGCCTATGCCCTGCGCAACGAGGAGAGCCGGAACGAATCGCTCTCGAAATCGCTTTCGGCGGAGATCTCGAACTACGTCAACATCCAGCGGAAGAAGAAGGTTTTCGGGGCCATGACCACCTTTTCGATCGACGACGGCTCCACACTCGGGCACAGCCGCACGCAGCAGCGGATCGACGACGAAAAGACCCGGACGAACCTCAACAGCAACTCCGACAGACGCAACATCCGATTGAATGTCAACATTTTCTTCCACTCGAAAATTTCTGAACGGTCGACCCTGTCGTTCAACGTCTCGGGCAAATACGCACCCGGCGACCGGGACGGCTGGCGGGTCGACACGACGGCCTCGACACCCGGCCTGCAAGTCAAACTGCGCAACGACGGCGACAGCCACAACTATTCGTTCGGCGCCAATCTGGGCTACCGCTACAAACTGGGAAAAAAGGGTTCGGTCAACGCCTCATACAACTTCAGTCGCGATTACGCCCGCTCGAAACAGCTGGCGGTCGATTTCCTCTCCGACCCGCAGGGCGTCGTCGACACGGTCAACTCCTACCATTACACGACCGACACCTACACGCACAGCCTGCAAACCAGCCTGCAATACCGGAGCGGCGACGTCTGGATAATGGCCGGACTGGGCGGAGTGCTCTACGACATCGCCCGCAGCGAGCGCTTCCCCAAGGAGGAGCGCTTCCCGCGGCTGTTCTTCCAGCTCAACCCGACGGTCTACCTCTCGGTCGGCAAGTCGCGGAAGCGTTTTTCGTTCAACCTGGCCTCCTTCCCGCAGATGATCCCGCTCGACGCGCTGCGCTCGACGCTCAACGCCACCAACCCCCTTTCGTTGCAGGCCGGAAACCCCGGTCTCAAGTTGCAGAACGACCTCTCGGGATCGGCGGGATTCCAGTTCACCGACGTCAAAAAGGCCCTCTCCTTCAGCGTGCGGCTCAACGGCAGCTACACCTTCAACTACATCGCCCAGCGACGCACGCTCTTCCTCGAAGACACCTACCTGCCCCAGTACGACTACACGGCACGGAAGGGTGCGCAGCTCACCACGCAGGCCAACGTCGGGGGCAATTACAACCTCGGGGGCAGGGTCTCCTACTCACAGCAGATCAACCCGCTGCGCTCGACCCTGAACGTCTCGGTGAACTACGGCTTCAGCCAGACGCCCTATTTCACCGGCGAAGACCTCTTCCACTCGGTCCGCCATTCGCTCGGCTTCGGCTTCGGCTTCGACTCGGGCTTTTCGAGCAAGGTCAAGCTCAACATCCGCTCCAACACCTCGATGAGTTCCTACACCACGCAGAAAGAGACCGCGCAGGAGCTGCGCGAACAACTCACGGCGCGCGTCGACCTGCGCTTCGGCAAGTATTTCGGGTCGGTCGGCACGCTCTACGAATTCTACTGCAACAGCCGCTCGCACGCGCTCACGCGCCACAACGTGATCCTCAACGCCTCGGCGGGGCGCAAGTTTGGCAAGGAGAACCGGCTGGGGCTTTCGGCGGGCGTCATCGACATCCTCAACCGCCCCGACTACGCCACCACGAGTTTCGACACGGATTACATCGTCACCTCCTCAACCTCCTACCTGGGCCGTTACGGCTACCTGCGCGTCGCCTATACGTTCTGATCGGAAGCCGCCCGGAATTACGGTGTTATTTCGGTTTATTTCGTATAGTTTCGCATATTTTCGTATCTTTGGACGCAGAAACCGTTTAAAGCGTATGAAAAAACTACTGATCCCCCTGATTGCCGCCTTTGCCGCGAACACCGTATCGGCCGCCGCGCCGCAGCAGGTCATCGACATCGGCACCGACAAGGTCTCGATGGTGCTCACCGCCGCCCCCGGAGGCGAAGTTTATTTCCGCCACTTCGGCGGACGCATCGACGACCCGGCGCCGCTGGCCGACTACAAGAGCAACCGCCGCAGTGACCACGGAACCGAGGACCTGGCCTATCCCGCGACGGGAGGCCGCAACTTCCGCGAACCCGCCCTGCGCGTCACCCATGCCGACGGCGACATGAACACCGAACTGCGCTACGTGTCGCACGCCTCGAAACAGCTCTCCGACAAGAACGTGACGGAGACCGTCGTGAAGATGACCGACTGCTGTCAGGCGCTCGACGTGGAACTGGTCTTCACGGCCTACGCCCGCGAAAACGTCATCACCACGCACGCCGTGATCCGCAACCGCGAGAAGGGTCCCGTCACGCTGCACAGCTTCTACTCCTCGTCGCTCCCGCTGAAGGCCGACAAATACCTCCTGACGCACCTCTACGGGGCCTGGGCGCGTGAAGCGCAGGTCGACCACACGCTGCTGACCCACGGATCGAAAAGCATCGAGTCGACGCGCGAGGTGCGCACGACCCACACCGAAAACCCGGCGTTCCTGCTCTCGCTGAACAGCGATTCGTTCAGCGAGACCTGCGGCGAAGTCATCGCCGGAGCGCTGGCCTGGAGCGGCAACTTCCGCCTCAACTTCGAGGTCGACGAATTCGACGTGCTGACCGTCCTGGCCGGCGCCAACCCCAACGCCTCGGAGTACAGGCTCCGCCCGGGCGAGTCGTTCACCACGCCCGAAATGATCTACACCCACTCGTTCTGCGGCGCGGGCGGCGCCTCGCGCAACCTCCACGACTGGGCGCGCAACTACGGCGTCTACCACGGCCACGAGGCCGTCCCCACGCTGCTCAACAGCTGGGAAGGCGCCTACTTCAAGTTCGACGCCAAGGTCCTGAAACAGATGATCGACGACGCAGCCTCGATGGGATTGGAAATGTTCGTCCTCGACGACGGCTGGTTCGGCAACAAATACCCGCGCAACAACTCCAACGCCGGACTGGGCGACTGGCAAGTGAACGCCGCGAAACTCCCCGAAGGCATCGACCACATCGCCTCCTACGCCCACTCGAAGGGACTGAAGTTCGGCATCTGGATCGAACCGGAGATGGTCAGCCCCAAGAGCGAGCTGGCCGAGAAGCACCCCGACTGGATCGTCCGTCCGCCGAAGCGCGAAGCGCCCACGACCCGCAACCAGTGGCTGCTCGACCTCACGAACCCCAAGGTGCAGGACTTCGTGTTCGGAGTCTTCGACAACACGATGAAACTCTCGGACAAGATCGACTACATCAAGTGGGACGCCAACCGCAACGCCAACAACGTGGGTTCGGCCTACCTCCCGGCCGACGAGCAGTCGCGCTTCTGGATCGACTACGCGCAGGGCTTCTACAAGGTGATGGAACGCATCCGCGCCAAATACCCCGACGTGCTGATCCAGGCCTGCGCCTCGGGCGGCGGCCGCGTGGAGTACGGCGCCCTGAAGTATTTCGACGAAGTGTGGACGAGCGACAACACCGAGGCGCTTTCGCGCGCCCGCATCCAGTACGGCACGAGCCTTTTCTACCCCGCCGTCGTGATGGGTTCGCACGTCTCGGCCACGCCCAACCACCAGACGGGCAACATCACGCCCATCAAGTTCCGCTTCGACATGGCCTGCGCCGGACGCCTCGGCATGGAGCTTCAGCCCAGGCAGATGACCGACGAGGAGCGGCAGTTCGCCGCCCGAGGCAGAGGCCCGCCACGGAGAGGGATTCCGCACGCCGCGCCATCGCCAGCTACAAGGAGTACCGCGACATCGTGATGCAGGGCGACCTCTACCGCATCGGCACGCCCTATGACAAGAGCGGCTGCTACGGCCTGATGTACGTTTCGAAGGACCGGAAGCAGGCCGTGCTGTTCACGTACAGCCTCCGGTACCAGGGCCGCTCGCTGATCCCGAAATTCCGCTTGCAGGGCCTCGACCCGAAGACGGGCTACACCATCCGCGAACTGAACGTCGACAAATCGCGCAACTGGTTCGACGGCAAAACCTTCAGCGGCGAGATGCTCTCGAACGCCGGCATCAACCCCTCGATGCCGAAGATTTACGACAGCGGCGTATTCCTGCTCACGGCGGAATAGAAGCTGCTCCGTCGCGAAAGCCACCCCGGGATTTGCCGCCGGGGTGGCTTTTTCCTATCTTTGCCGAAGAACATTTTTCCGAACATGATCGAACAAATCATATCCCGACGACTGCAAATTCCGCTGCACCAGGTGCAGGGGACCGTGTGTCTGCTCCGCGAAGGGGCGACGATCCCCTTTATCAGCCGCTACCGCAAGGAAGCGACCGGCTCGCTCGACGAGGTGCAGGTCGCCTCCGTCAAGGAGTGGCTCGACCGGCTCACCGAACTCGAAACCCGCAAGCAGACGGTGCTCACGACCATCGAGGGGCAGGGCAGGCTGACCCCGGAACTCCGCCGGCGCATCGCGGAGTGCTGGGATGCGGTGGAGCTGGAGGACATTTACCTGCCCTACAAACCCAAACGCCGCACGCGGGCCACCGTGGCGCGCGAACGGGGCCTGGAGCCGCTGGCCGAAATCATCCTGGCGCAGCAGTCCCGCAACGTCGTGCAGCAGGCCCGGCGGTTCGTTTCGGCCGAAGTGCCGACCCCGGAGGAGGCCCTCGCCGGGGCGTGCGACATCGTCGCCGAACGTATCTCGGAAGACGAGCGCGCCCGCAACACGCTGCGCCGCACGTTCGCCCGCGAAGGCATCGTCCATTCGAAACTCGTCAAAGGCAAAGAGACGGAAGGGGCGAAATACGCCGACTATTTCGACGCCGAGACGCCCCTGCGCAGCATCTCGTCGCACCGCTTCCTGGCCATGCGCCGCGGCGAGGAGGAGGGCATCCTGAAAATCGCGGTCGACGTGGATGCCGAACATTGCATCGAAAGTCTCCGCCGGCTGTTCGTACGGCCCGGCTCGGCGACGCGCGAATGGATGGAAGCGGCCGTGGCCGACGCGTTCAAACGCCTGATACGCCCCTCGATCGAGACCGAACAGCTCGCGGCGGCCAAGGAGAAGGCCGACGACGAGGCGATCCGGGTTTTCGCCGAGAACCTGCGCCAACTGCTGCTCTCCTCGCCGCTGGGGCAGAAGCGCGTCGTGGCCATCGACCCGGGATTCCGCACGGGATGCAAGGTCGTGGCGCTCGACGCGCAGGGCAACCTGCTGCACAACACGACCGTCTACCCCCATCCGCCTCAGGGCCGGGCGGCCGAAGCGGCCGAGACGCTGAAATCGCTGGCCGCCAGGCACAAGGCCGAGGCATTCGCCATCGGGGACGGCACGGCGGGCCGCGAGACCGAACAGCTGGTCCGCGGACTGGGGCTGGACGGCGTGGAGGTATTCATGGTGAGCGAGGACGGCGCGTCGGTCTACTCGGCGTCGGCCGCGGCGCGCGAGGAGTTCCCGGACTACGACGTGACGGTGCGCGGGGCCGTGAGCATCGGACGCCGCCTGATCGACCCGCTCTCGGAGCTGGTCAAGATCGACCCCAAGTCGATCGGCGTGGGGCAGTACCAGCACAGCGTCGACCCGGCGAAGCTCAAGGCGCGGCTCCGGACGGTCGTCGAAAGCTGCGTCAACCGCGTCGGCGTCAATATCAACACCGCCTCGAAACACATCCTGACCTACATATCGGGGCTGGGACCCGTGCTGGCGCAGAACATCGTGGCCTACCGTGCGGCGAACGGGGAGTTCAAAAGCCGCAGGGCGCTGCTCAAAGTGCCGCGGCTGGGAGCCAAGGCTTTCGAGCAGGCGGCCGGGTTCCTGCGGGTCGTCGGAGGCGCGAATCCGCTGGACAACAGCGCCGTGCACCCGGAATCGTACGCCGTCGTCGAGCGGATGGCCGCCGACGCGGGCGTGACGGTCGACGCAGGGATCCGTACGCCGTCGCCGGGCGGCGGGCCGCCGACGCGGGCGTGACAGTCGAACGCCTGCTGGCCGACAAACAGCTGCGCAGCGGTCTCAAGGCCGAACGATACGTGAGCGGAGAAACGGGGCTGCCGACCGTGACGGACATCCTCGAGGCGCTCGACAAACGGGGGCTCGACCCACGCGAGCAGTTGCAGGTCTTCGCATTCGACCCCAACGTGCACACGATCGGCGACCTGCGCGAGGGAATGCTTCTGCCGGGCATCGTCACCAACATCACGGCCTTCGGGGCCTTCGTCGACATCGGCGTCAAACAGGACGGGCTGGTGCACATCTCGCAGCTGGCCGACCGCTACGTGGCTTCGCCGGCCGACGTGGTGCATCTGGGACAGCACGTCGAAGTGCGGGTGACGGGCGTGGACACCGTTCGCGGCCGCATTGCGCTCTCGATGCGCCGCGAAGCATAAAAGACCGGATCAAGCGAGGCCCTGCAACGGCCATCCTGGTCGAAAAATGGCCTTTTAAGGTCGAATATTGTCCGCCCGGTCCGTAAAACATCGCTACCTTTGGGTATTCAAACCATTAACCCATTTGTCCGATGAGAAAAAACAACCTGCTCATTACCTCGTCGTGCCTGCTGGGGGCACTGGCCTCGTGCTACGGGGCCTTCGGAAAGAACCCGCGACCATCGGCAAATGGCATCTGGGGTGGGATTTGACATACAAGGAAGGCAAGGCGAAAACCGTCGACAACATCGACTTCACGAAGCGCGTGGCCAACGGTCCCACCGATCGGGGATTCGACTATTTCTACGGGCTGACCTCGCCGTCCGGACCTCCGCACCTCTACATGGTCAACGACATGGCGGAGAAACAGCCGAACACGAGATTCGAAGAATCAGGCGGCGGACTGTATAAAATCAAGGGCGGCATCGGCCACAGCGACTGGAGCGCCGACGGCATGCAGCCCCACCTGGCGGACAAGATGCTCGAATACCTCGACGAAAACAAGGATTCCGACAAGCCGTTCTTCCTCTACATGGCGCTGACGGCTCCCCACATCCCGCTTTTCCCGAGCAAGGAGTTCAAGGGCAAATCCAAGATCGGCGACTACGGCGACCTGGTGATGATGATAGACGACATCGTCGGCAGGGTCAATCGAAAGCTGAAGGAGATCGGCAAATACGACAACACGATCGTCATGTTCGCCGCCGACAACGGCTGCGCCGGTTACATCAACATGGACAGGATAAACCGGAAAGGGCACTATCCGTCCTATATTTACCGGGGCTACAAGTCGCACGGCTGGGAAGGCGGCCACCGCATTCCCTTCATCCTGTCGTGGGGCGACCGGTACGGACACGTGACCGATAATTCGCTCGTCTCGCTGACCGATCTGTACGCCACGTTCGCCGACATGCTCGGCTACCGGATAGCCGACGACGAGGCCGAAGACAGTTTCAGCTTCTGGCCGATACTCGACGGCTCGGGCAACGCCGCCCGGACCGACCTGATCGCCACGTCGGGAGCCGGCTATTTCACCTACCGAACGCCGCAGTACAAGCTGATATTCAACGCGGGAAACGGTTCCGGCGAAGAGTACAGGATCGACGGACAGCCCCGCTGCAATTCTACGACATGGTCAACGATCCCGAAGAGAAGGTCAACCAGATAAACAATCCGGAATACGCGGGCCGGATCAGGGAGATGGCCGCCCGGGTGAAGAAGTACATCGAGGACGGCCGATCGACGCCCGGAGCCAAAGCGGCCAACGACGGCGGCAATTCCTGGAAACAGATCACCGACATAATGAGCGGCCTGTACGCCGGGAACAGGTAAGGGCGAAACTGCGTCGAAGGATGCCGGAACCGCCGTCCGGCTCCGATCAAAAAACCTCCGTATTCCGGAATCGAATGCGGAGGTTTTCAATTGGCGGCAACGAGCTGGCGCGGGACATGCTCGAAGATACTGACGAGCAGGCTGACGCCTTGTTATTGCTGAATTACAAGCGATAACGAAACAACCGAGGCTGATAAGGGTCCTGACAAAGAAAAAGTCCTCGGAAGTTATTAGCTTCCAAGGACTTTCTTGGAGGAAAATTGCCGTCCGGCATTGCTCTCGCGCCATTTCCGCGCACGCCGTCCGGCGACTTTCCGGCAGCATTCGCTGCTTCAGTTGAGGTCTGAAGCGGACGCCATAAATTTGAATCAAATTTTACCGATTTGAATTTTATTTTATCTATATATCAATATTTTACAGCTGTTTTTCATCAACTGCGAGGTCTGGAAGTTTTCGAAAATTCGGCCTATGTATGACAAATGTATGACAAAAATGATTACATTTGCAATAGACAAAACCTCCTGACCTATGGCATCCTTCTGCTACCGCATCCGCTCGACCCAGAAAAACAAACTGGTCAAAATCCAAATTCTCTTCACAGTTGGCCGTGGTAACCAGTTCTACGCCGACTGCCAATATATGGTGCTGACGGACGCCTGGGACAACAAGCGGCAGACGGTCAAGAGCCGCTTCACCTTTACCGACGACTTCACCGAGCAGCAGGGGCGCGAGCTGACCAAAAACCTTTCCGAACTGCGCAGCCACATCCTCGGAGAGATTGCCAAGGATCCCGAGCACGCAATGACGAAGACACGGCTGGAGAAGATCATCTACAGTTTCCACCACCCGCGCAGCCTCACCACCGGCCGCCATGTCCGCAGCCGCGAATCGCTCGGCGACTACATCGCCCGCTTCACGCACGAGATGGAGGACGGCACCCGACTGAACATCCACAAACTGCGCTACGGGGCATCGACAATCAAGAACTACAAAGGGTTTATCATTCAATTCGACGAGTTCTGCAAAGCAAAGCGAAAGAGATTCGATTTCGGCGATATCGATCTGAAATTCTACGACGATTTTGTGGCATGGTTCACGGCGAAAGATTATTCGATCAATACCATCGGCCGCCACGTCAAGGAGCTGAAGATCATCATGCGGGCAGCGCGCGAAGAGGGACTGCACGACAATGGTCTGATCGAAAGCCGCAAATTCCGCGTACTGACCGCCGATGTCGAGAATATCTATCTGACCGAATCGGAAATACGTGCTATTGCCAACCTCGACTTATCCGACAATAAGCACAAAGATATTGCCCGCGATGTCTTTTTGGTCGGCTGCTACACGGCACAACGATTCAGTGATTACTCTACGATCAACGAGGGTAACATACGCACGCTGGAGAGCGGGCAGCTGGTTATAGACTTGAAACAGCAGAAAACCGGCAACCACGTCATTATTCCCGTCCGACCCGAATTGCAGGCGATACTGGACAAGTACGAAAACCGTTTGCCGAAATCCTACGAACAGAAAGTAAACAAGTTCATCAAAGAGATTACTCGGGAAGCGGGTATCACGGAAAAAATCGAGGTATCATACGTCGAAAACGGGGAAAGGAAGACGCACTTGGTAGAGAAGTGCGATTTGGTAAAGACTCATACGGCACGCCGCAGCGGTGCGACGAATATGTATCTGGCGGGCATTCCGACCATCGCCATCATGAAAATCACGGGCCACAAGACCGAAAAGGAGTTTATGAAATACATCAAGATTACGGAAGAGCAGACCGCAATGGAGTTGATGAATCATCCGTATTTCAGCGGCAGATAGTTCGAAATGTTACCACCGTAAAATTTACGACGATAACAAAATCTCGAATGAGCTTTTAGAAGAAGCATTTTAACTCCTCTTTATTTGCGAATAAATTGTAACTTTACAGAAAATAGAAATATATGACGGTTGAGGAACTGACAAATATACTCGATTCATTACTGATTCTGCCTGCGGAAACGGAAGTGGTGGAGTTCAAGAGGGCCGAACGCAATTTCGACGATCGGGATTTGGGACAATACTTTTCGGCATTGAGCAACGAAGCAAATTTGAAGGGCAGGCCTTGCGCTTGGCTGGTTTTCGGTGTGGAGAACCATACGCACGAGGTTGTCGGCAGCCAGTACAAGAACAGCCGTCCGGCGCTCGACGCAATGAAGAAAAAGATTGCCGATCAGACTACGGGTCGGCATACGTTCGTCGAGATACATGAATTGCGGTACAGGAACGGCAAAAGAGTTGTGATGTTCGAAATACCACCTGCCCCGCAAGGTATTCCCATAGACTATCAAGGCCATTATTATGGTCGTGACGGAGAATCCTTGCAAGCATTGAGTATGGACAAAATCGAAAGAATAAGAAATCAAGCCAAATTGAAAGATTGGAGTGCGGAAATAATCGAAAATGCCTCATTGGAGGATTTGGATCCGGCAGCCATCGTCAAAGCAAGGGAGTTGTACACGAATGCCCGCAAGGACAAAGCTGACGAGATTGCGTCATGGGATGACACGACTTTTCTGAACAAGGCAAAGATTACGATTCGGGGAAAGATTACCAATACAGGCATCGTGTTGCTCGGCAGAGAGGAGAGTGAGCACCTGATCTCTCCGGCAGTCGCCAAAATCAAATGGATTCTGCGCGGACCGGATAATGTCGAGCGCGATTACATGATCGCCTCCTGCCCGTTCATTCTGGCGGTTGACAAAATATACGACAAAATCCGCAATCTGAAATACCGTTACATAAATCCGGAGTACAAGACGCTCTTCCCCGAAGAGATCGACACGTATGAACCGTATGTCATCCGCGAGGCATTGAACAATGCAATCGCCCATCAGGATTATACGCTCGGCGGTCAGATCAACGTAGTGGAATACGACGACAAACTGGTCTTCTCGAACAAGGGTTCGTTTATTCCCGGCAATATCGAACGGGTACTCGTCAGCGATGCTCCGGAGGAGCGATACCGAAATCAATTTCTGGTAACGGCTATGGTGGGACTCAAGATGGTCGATACGATCGGCAGCGGCATCCGCAAGATGTACAATTACCAAAGACAGAGACTATTTCCCCTGCCGGATTACAATTTGGCCGACAATCGGGTAGAAGTTACCATAACGGGCAAAATTCTCGATATGAACTACGCCAATATTCTGGCGGGAAATGCGGATTTGAACCTGCTCGACATCGAGCTGCTGAACCGTGTACAACTGGGGAAACCGTTATCCGATGAAGAGATCGCCCGATTGAGAAGCAAACGCCTAATCGAGGGTCGTAAACCCAAAATATATATTGCAAAACATATCGCCCAAAAAGTCGGGCAGAAGATCGAATATTCGGAACATAAGGGGCTCGGAAATAAACGTTGCGAAGAGTTTCTGCTGACGGCATTGCGGGATCACAAATCATTATCACGCAGGGAGATCGACAAACTGCTGTGGAACCTTCTTTCCAACCTGCTCGACGACAGACAGAAAAAAGATAAAATTACGAATCTTTTAGCTAAGTTGAAAAGACAAGGCAAGATAAGAAACGAATCACAAGGCCCGAACTCTGATTGGTTCATTGTTTAATTTTACACGCTTTTTACACGCTTTTTACACGCTTTTTACACGCTTGTATATTATAAACATCTAAAAATATGCATATTACGATCTTGTACCCCCCCCGCCAAAAAAATATCAACTATGTCCCGTCGTCGCAAAATAGAGATCAAAGCCTCCGAACTGGCATGCTTCGACACGTTGGTCGAGACATTGCGCACCCGGCCGGAGTTTGCAGACTTAGACCCGACAAGTCTACATGTGTGGGCATACGAGAATTACGAACCGACGATCAGAAATGCAGCAAGGGCTATTCGTCATTTTGATCATTGGTTGGCGGCACATCGAAACGAAATGTTTCTCTCGTCGTATTCGGGCAATCGATTGTTCTGTAAAAAGGATTTGGCCGAAGCTCTGGGAATTACACGCCCGACACTCGACCGGTGGATTGCGAACGGCTGGCTGGAAGGATGCACCGCACGCGCATTTTCGAATGGAGAACGGTGCTATTCGGCAGACGCAGTCCGTGAAGCATTGGAAAAATTAAAATAAAACTCACAAAAACAGCTTTGTTTCGGAGGACGGTTCTTATCAAAAACCGTCTTCTTTTATTCATCGAAACAATCACTTTACACACTGCGGTCAAAACGGAAAACAGAGGTAGACCGATGCAATTCATTCCTAAAATTCCATAGACTGTCCGACTATGTCCGTTCGTGGCAGAAGGCAGCATTATTTTGTAACACAATTACTTATTTTAGACAGCCTCGATAAATGATTTTCTTTGCGACGTTAAATCGAATAAACCATGGCAAAGGAAATCTATCTGAATGGCATGACTGCCGATCAACTTTCGAAGATGATCCGGGAGTCCCTGCGCGACGAATTGCAACAGTTCCGTCCCGCACATCCGAAAACCGACACGAAATATCTCACACGGCGCGAAACCGCCCACCGTCTGCGCATCTCGCTCGTGACGCTCACCGACTGGGTGAACCACGGCAAGATCCGCGCACACAAGATCGGCGGGCGCGTCCTGTTCCGCGACAGCGATGTCGAAGCAGCCTTGAATCGAATCGTTCCCATTAAATAATTCAGTGAAAGAATAAGTATTTTTCTTTTCACTGAACATAGATTGTTATGAAAACGATTCAAGCTATCAAACATCTTTCCATTCGGACCTACCTCGCCGAACAAGGTTTGCACCCGACCAAAGACAATCCGCGATACGGTCTTTATCTTTCACCGTTACGCGAGGAACATACGCCGAGTTTCAAGGTGGACTACGTGCGAAATCTCTGGTATGACTTCGATGCGCCCATATAGGCTACACAATAAATATCTCTATGGCAAGAGATTAGGTTAGAGTTCAACAGACCTATCCTCAACGACTTAGCTGGAGGAGAAATCCAAAGGTGACAAAAGCATGTCGGTAAAGTCATTAGTCAGCTAAATACCAAGCTGCGACTGCATGGCGAGAGGAAAAGACAGACACAAGGATGAAGCCTGATTGGTTGAACGATAGTTCTGCTGCACACGTACCAGCCCCGACGAAAGGTATTTGATTCACGTCGGGCTGAAGCACCCCATGTAAACCGAAATTACAATGGAGCAGGAGCTGGCTTCAGAGCAACCACAATAAGTGGAATAGGAACGTAAGTCGCATCCGACAGTCTGCCGAGCCAAACAGTTATTGTGAAAGCAAATGGGGATTCCCTAAATCAGAATGCCGTAAGGCTATGGGCATAGGACCCTGAATATCTGACATGGGAACGGAGCTTCCGTAGTAGTCCGAGCAAGGGAAAGCC